>OGTO01000006.1_pt1 | contig 249322 bp, 242 predicted proteins | sample 1574671 | NCBI WGS metagenome assembly OGTO01 (sample SAMN03295809, study PRJEB24534) | human gut metagenome | isolation source: fecal sample 4 from infant 1 | host: Homo sapiens | place: USA: Pittsburgh, PA | collected 2014-07 | reverse complement strand
ATGGTGCATCCGGGAGGATTCGAACCTCCGACCGCTCGGTTCGTAGCCGAGTACTCTATCCAGCTGAGCTACGGATGCATCGGGAAACTTGCTTTACTGCCGATATTGATACCGCTGCTAAAGCCATATCAAGTAAGAGATGGTGCATCCGGGAGGATGACTCGCCTTGCGGCTTGCCCTTCGGGCCGTTGCTAAAGCAACGTTATCCTCCCTGGTGCTTGCGGCTAATACCGCCACCTCATTCACACCTTCGTTGCTGAAGGTATGGAGAATATGGTGCATCCGGGAGGATTCGAACCTCCGACCGCTCGGTTCGTAGCCGAGTACTCTATCCAGCTGAGCTACGGATGCAAAATGGCGGTGAGGCGGGGATTCGAACCCCGGATGCAGCTTTTGACCGCATACTCCCTTAGCAGGGGAGCGCCTTCAGCCTCTCGGCCACCTCACCACACGCCTCTTACGAGTGCTTCGAAGAACTTGTTTCTGCTCTTCGTCGCTGCGATGGCGCACATATTACTTTCTGGTACTTATAAGTCAAACCTTTTTTCGAGACCTTTTTTTCGTTTGCACACTTCCCGCGCAATTAGCCTGTGAAAACGGCAAAAAGAGTATTTTATCAACAAGAAATTGCTGATTACGCCGCGGCTAACGCAAAAGATAACTGTCGCGGATGCGGAGAAAGAGACAAAAATGAGAGGCTATCGGAGAGGAAAATTGGCAAAAACGGCGGGTGGAAGGAGGCGCCTCACAAAATAGCGAGGCGCGAAAACCTTAGTAACTGGACTGCTGGGATTTTTCAGCCTGGATACGCTGGTAGATCTCTTCACGATGCACAGAGACTTCTTTAGGGGCATTAACGCCAATACGTACCTGGTTACCCTTCACCCCTAAAACTGTCACAGTGACCTCATCTCCAATCATGAGGGTCTCACCAACTCGACGAGTCAGAATCAGCATTCTTTGCTCCTTGAAAGATTAAAAGAGTCGGGTCTCTCGTATCCCGGCATTATCCATCATATAACGCCAAAAAGTAAGCGATGACAAACACCCTACGGTGTAAGCAGTCACGGCATCACATTCTGTTAAACCTAAGTTTAGCCGATATACACAACTTCAACCCGACTTTATCGTTATCAGTGCTTCTCGCGCAAGATGCTGTAATCCGAGAATCACAGCATCTATGCAATTATAGTTATTACAGTTTTGCGCTTACCCAGCCTTTCACACTGGCTAACGCAGCAGGGAGAGCAGACGCATCGGTACCGCCGGCTTGCGCCATATCCGGACGACCGCCCCCTTTACCGCCCACCTGCTGGGCGACCATACCAATCAGTTCCCCGGCTTTCACGCGGTCTGTCACATCCTTAGACACACCTGCAATCAGAGAAACCTTACCTTCTGCGACCGTGGCCAACACGACAATCGTTGAACCCAGCTGATTTTTCAGATCGTCAACCATAGTACGCAGCATTTTCGGCTCAACGCCAGCCAGCTCGCTGACCAGCAGCTTAACGCCGTTAATCTCTTCCGCTTTGCTGGAGAGATTTGCGCTCTCCTGCACGGCAGCCTGCTCTTTCAGCTGCTGCAGCTCTTTTTCCAACTGACGGCTGCGTTCTAACGCGGCGCGGACTTTGTCACCAAGGCTGTGGGTATCCCCTTTCAGCAGCTGTGCAATATCGCCCAGCAGATCGCTCTGCGCGTGCAGCATCGCCATCGCGCCTTCCCCGGTCACCGCTTCGATACGGCGCACGCCCGCGGCGGTACCGGATTCAGAGGTAATGCGGAACAGGCCGATATCACCGGTGCGCGAGGCGTGCGTACCGCCGCACAGCTCGGTGGAAAAATCGCCCATGCTCAGCACGCGAACGCGATCGTCATACTTCTCGCCAAACAGCGCCATCGCGCCGGATTCACGCGCAGCGTCAATATCCATGATATTGGTTTCGATCGGCAGGTTGCGACGAATTTGCGCGTTCACCAGATCTTCTACCGCACGGATCTCCTCCGGCTTCATCGCTTCAAAATGCGAGAAGTCGAAGCGCAATGCTTTGTCGTTGACCAGAGAGCCTTTCTGCACAACGTGCGTACCGAGAACCTGGCGCAGCGCCGCGTGCATCAGGTGCGTCGCGGAGTGGTTCAGGCGGATACGCTGGCGGCGAGCCTGATCGACATCGGCCTGCACGGCGTCGCCGACTTTAAGCGAACCGCTGGTCAGTTTACCAATATGGCCAATTGCCTGGCCGTACTTCTGCGCGTCGCTGACCTGGAAGGAGAAACCGGCGCCCTTCAGTTCGCCTTTGTCACCCACCTGGCCGCCGGATTCGGCGTAGAACGGCGTCTGGTCGAGGATAACAACCGCTTCCTGGCCGGCGTTCACCGCGTCAACCGCTTTACCATCGATAAACAGCGCGGTGACTTTGCCATTCAGTTCCAGGCTGTCATAGCCTTTAAACTCAGAGGCGCCGTCGACGCGGATCATCGCATTGTAGTCCGCGCCAAAGCCGCTGGATTCGCGCGCGCGACGGCGCTGCTCTTCCATCGCGGCTTCAAAGCCGGCTTCGTCAACCTTGATGTTGCGTTCGCGGCAAACGTCCGCGGTCAGGTCAACCGGGAAGCCGTAGGTGTCGTACAGGCGGAAAGCGGTTTCGCCGTCCAGCGTGTCGCCCTGCAGTTTAGCCAGCTCTTCATCCAGCAGCGCCAGTCCGCGCTCCAGCGTACGGGCAAACTGCTCTTCTTCGGTCTTCAGCACCTGCTCAACCTGAGCCTGCTGCTGTTTCAGCTCTTCGCCGGCGGAACCCATCACGTCAATCAGCGGGGCAACCAGTTTCCAGAAGAAGGTCTCCTTCGCGCCCAGCATGTTGCCATGGCGAATTGCGCGACGAATGATGCGGCGCAGCACGTAGCCGCGGTTTTCATTCGACGGGATAACGCCATCGGCAATCAGGAACGCGCAGGAACGAATGTGGTCAGCGATAACGCGCAGCGACTTGTTCGAGAGATCGGTCGCGCCGGTAACCTTCGCCACGCTCTTAATCAGATCGCGGAACAGGTCGATATCGTAGTTGGAGTTGACGTGCTGCAGCACGGCGGCAATACGCTCGAGGCCCATACCGGTATCTACGGACGGCTTCGGCAGCGGCTCCATGGTTCCGTCAGCCTGACGGTTGAACTGCATGAAGACGATATTCCAGATCTCAATATAGCGATCGCCGTCTTCTTCCGGCGTTCCCGGAGGGCCGCCCCAGATATGGTCGCCATGGTCGAAGAAGATTTCGGTGCATGGACCGCACGGCCCGGTGTCACCCATCTGCCAGAAGTTATCGGAAGCAAACGGCGCGCCTTTGTTGTCGCCGATGCGGATAATACGCTCGCGCGGTACGCCAACTTCATTTGCCCAGATATCGAACGCTTCATCGTCGGTTTCGTAGACGGTCACCCACAGTTTTTCTTTCGGCAGGGCGAACCAGTTTTCACCGGTCAGCAGTTCCCATGCGTATTTGATGGCATCCTGCTTGAAGTAATCGCCGAAGCTGAAGTTACCCAGCATTTCAAAGAAGGTGTGGTGACGCGCGGTGTAGCCGACGTTTTCCAGATCGTTGTGCTTACCACCCGCACGAACGCAACGCTGCGCGGTGGTCGCGCGCGAATAATTACGTTTGTCGAGACCAAGGAAAACATCCTTGAACTGGTTCATCCCGGCGTTGGTAAACAGCAGGGTCGGGTCGTTATGCGGCACCAGGGAGCTGCTCGCAACTACCTGATGTCCTTTACTATGGAAAAAGTCGAGAAACGCCTGACGGATCTCAGCGGTGCTCTTGCTCATAATTATCCTGAAATCAAGCTAACGAAATGTCGCTGGCAGCCACTACCCAGTATCGACCGGCAGGCTACTCACGAAAATAAAGTGGGAATAAGATAAGTTTTCTTCACGGGGAAGTAAAATCCCGGATGGGTCAATCTGCAAAATTTCGCCAGATTTCCTGAATATCCTCCATCAGATAGCCGCGGTAGAGCAAAAAGCGCTGAATTTTAACTTTTTCTGCAAATACGCTGGGCAGGGGTTCGCCATATTTTCGCTGCGCCTGCTCTTTGGCAAGCCGCGCCCAGTCGATTTCGCACTCGCGCATGGCTGCCTCTGTCGTCTCGCGGGAGATCCCCTTCTGCTTTAGCTCCTGGCGGACGCGCGCCGGGCCGTACCCCTTGCGGCTGCGGCTGGCAATGAACTGACGGACAAAGCGTTCGTCGTCCAGATAGCGGTTCTCAATGCACCATTCAACGACTTTATCGACCTCTTCCGGCGTCACATCTAACGCTTCAGGGCCGTTTTTGCTCATGACCGGTGCTGCCAGTTTTCGCCTTAGCTCCTGTTCGCTGTGGTCGCGCATTGCCAGAATGCGAATCGCGCGATCCAGCAGCCTGGCGTAGTCAGAGCGGCGGGATGAAGTTTCAGTCACGGTCAGCCTCGCTAATCAAAAAAAGCAAAAGGGCCGCATAAGCGGCCCCTTGTTAGTCTGTTCAGACGATATCAGAAATCTTGTTCGGTTTCCGCTTCGCTGTTGCCATCAACCGCGAAGTCCGGCGTGGAGTCCTGATTGCTCAGCAGCAGTTCACGAACTTTCTTCTCGATCTCTTTTGCCGCAGCCGGGTTCTCTTTCAGCCAGGAGATGGCGTTCGCTTTACCCTGACCGATTTTATCGCCGTTATAGCTGTACCATGCGCCGGCTTTCTCAATCAGCTTCTCTTTCACGCCGAGATCGACCAGCTCACCGAAGAAGTTGATACCTTCGCCGTAGAGAATCTGGAATTCAGCCTGTTTAAACGGCGCGGCAATTTTGTTTTTCACCACTTTAACGCGGGTTTCGCTGCCGACAACGTTGTCGCCCTCTTTCACCGCACCGATACGACGGATATCCAGACGCACGGAGGCGTAGAACTTCAGCGCGTTACCGCCGGTGGTGGTTTCCGGGTTACCGAACATCACGCCAATTTTCATACGAATCTGGTTGATGAAGATGAGCAGGGTGTTGGACTGCTTCAGGTTGCCCGCCAGTTTACGCATCGCCTGGCTCATCATACGCGCCGCGAGGCCCATGTGAGAGTCGCCGATTTCGCCTTCGATTTCCGCTTTCGGCGTCAGCGCCGCAACGGAGTCAACGACGATAACGTCTACCGCACCGGAACGCGCCAGCGCGTCACAGATTTCCAGAGCCTGTTCGCCGGTATCCGGCTGGGAGCACAGCAGGTTGTCGATATCGACGCCCAGCTTGCGTGCGTAAACCGGGTCCAGCGCGTGTTCCGCATCGATAAACGCACAGGTTTTGCCTTCGCGCTGCGCGGCGGCGATAACCTGCAGCGTCAGCGTGGTTTTACCGGAAGATTCAGGCCCGTAGATCTCGACGATACGGCCCATCGGCAGGCCGCCTGCGCCCAGGGCGATATCAAGGGAAAGCGAGCCGGTGGAGATAGTTTCCACATCCATGGAACGGTCTTCACCCAGGCGCATGATGGAGCCTTTACCGAATTGTTTTTCGATCTGGCCCAGTGCTGCCGCCAACGCTTTCTGTTTGTTTTCGTCGATAGCCATTATTACTCCTCTCATGCCGGGTGTAACCGGGTAGTGAATTCTGTTCTGTTGAAGCAATTATACTGTATAGTCATACAGTATCAAGTATTTTGTAGAAATTGTTGCCAGAGGAGATTTAGCGCGTAGGCCGTGGCCTGGCGGCGTACCGACTCGCGGTCTCCGGCAAAGCATTCGCACCGGGTTACGCCCTGTCCGCTGGCGCTGGCCACGCCAAACCAGACGGTTCCCACCGGCTTTTCCGCGCTGCCGCCGTCCGGCCCGGCGATGCCGCTGACCGAAATGGCATAGTTCGCGCGAGCCGCACGCAGCGCGCCGATGGCCATCTCCACCACCACCGGTTCACTCACCGCGCCATGGCTAAGCAGCGTCGCTTCGCTGACGCCAATCATCTGCGATTTCGCTTCATTGCTGTAAGTGACGAAACCGCGCTCAAACCATGCCGAACTGCCGGCGATATCGGTAAGGGTTTTGGCGACCCAGCCGCCGGTGCAGGACTCCGCCGTGGTCACCGTCGCACCGCGCGCTTTCAGCGCCATCCCCACCTGCTCGCTCAGCTGCATTAATTCCGAATCTGTCATTCGTCGCCCCACGTAAGCTGTACAAAGAGGCCATCAAAGATAGCACTTTCAACGAAGATATGGGGACGAGGTAACGAATTTACGAGTCGGCTGGCGAAAAACATCGGCTATAGCCAACGCTGCATTTTCGGATAGCCGCCCGGGGGCGCCGGTGTCACAATTCACCGCACATATAAGGAAGAGTTAAATGAGAGGTTACCAGGAATGGCCAAAGCAACGCTTACCTCAGAGCAGAACGTGAAAAAAATTCGCCAGGTGCGCCTGTGCCTGTTTGTATGCGGCACAGTTTCACTGCTAACCGCGCTACTGCATATTTTCACCCGCTCATTCAACCCGCTGTTCGAAGGCGTACAGATCCTGCTGGGCGTGGGCTGTATTGCCAGTGGATTCACATTGAACAAGAAAATCAAGCAGATACTCGCAGAACCATAGCGGCGGGTAACCGGCCCATCGCGGGCCGGTTTTTATTTATTTCATACTCGCCGCGATCAGCTCCACGTTGTGACGCAGCATTTTCACGTAGCTGTCCGCCACGCCGCCCGGTTGAGAGAGGGCTTCAGGGTAGAGCTCTCCTCCCGGCTGCGCGCCCGTCGCGCTGGCAATCTGTTTAACCAGTCTTGGATCCAGCTGATTTTCCATAAACCAGGTATGCACCTCGTCGGCTTTAATTTGTCGAATTAATGCCGCCACCTGCGCCGCGCTGGCCTCACTTTCCGAAGATAGCCCCTGCGGCGCGAGGAAAGTCACGCCATAGGCGCGGCCAAAATAGCCGAAAGCATCATGGCTGGTCAGAACCTTACGCTTTGCCTGTGGAATGACGGTGAACTGGCTTTTAGCCCAGCGATCGATCTCGTTAAGCTGGCTGATATAGCGCTTGCCGGAGGCCTCCAGCGCCAACTTATCTTCCGGGTCGGCTTTCACCAGGCCGTTGAGGATATTCTGCGCGTACAGCGCACCGTTCGCGGCGCTGTTCCACGCATGCGGATCGGTTACCGTTGCGCCATCTTCTTCAAGCGTGTGGGTTTTGACTCCGCGGGAAGCCACCACCAGCTCGCCTTTGAACCCGGATGCTTTAATCAGCCGGTCCAGCCAGCCCTCCAGCCCCAGGCCGTTGACCACCACCACATCGGCGTTGTTCAGCAGCGCGCTGTCTTTCGGCGAGGGCTCGAAGGTATGCGGATCGCCGTCTGGCCCCACTAGCGTATCCACATGCACATGTTCGCCGCCAATCTGCTGCACCATATCGCCCAACACGGAAAAACTGCTCACCACGTTTAGCGTTTTCGCCATCACCCCGTGCGATGCCAGACCCAGCGCCAGCGCCAGCCATATCCCGGTACGTTTCATCATTGTCCTTACCCCATTAATTTACGCCAGCCGACAACCAGCCGGCTGCGCGAGCCAAAAAACACCGATACAAAAAAGAGGCCGCTGGCGGTCAGCACAATGGCGGGTCCGGCAGGCAAATTCGCCGCCCACGACAGGCTCAGCCCCATCCACGCGCAAAAACCGCCCATCAGCGCCGCCAGCAGCAGAATGCCCGGCAGCGTCCGCGCCCAGCAGCGCGCCGCGACCGCGGGCAGCATCATGACCCCCACCGCCATCAGCGTGCCGAGCACCTGAAACCCGGCCACCAGATTGAGCACCAGCAGGGCGAGGAACAGGCCATGCAGCAGCGCAGGCACTCTTCGCGCGTTCACCTGAAGCCAGACGCTGTCGAAGGCTTCGCTGACCAGTCCGCGATAAAACAGGGCGATGCAAATCAGCGTCAGGCTGGCAACGCCGGTCACAAACAGCGCCGAATCGCGGTCTACCGCCAGAATTGAGCCGAACAGCAGATGCAGCAGGTCGACGTTAGAGCCGCGCAGCGAGACCAGCGTGACGCCCAGCGCCAGGGAGCCGAGATAAAATCCGGCAAAGCTGGCATCCTCTTTTAAAAGCGTGCGTCGGCTGACCCACCCCGCCACCAGCGCCACCGCAATGCCGGCAATAAAACCCCCGACGGTCATCGCCAGCAGCGACATCCCGTTAAGCAGGTAGCCCACCGCCACGCCGGGCAAAATCGCATGCGAGAGCGCATCGCCCATCAGGCTCATGCGGCGTAAAAGTAGGAAGACGCCGAGCATGGTCGTGCTCAGCGAGAGTGCCAGGCACACCACCAGCGCGCGGCGCATAAAGCCAAACTCGATAAAGGGCTGAATGAAGGTGTGCCAGATCATGCCAGCCTCGCGGAGTGAAAGGCGGGCAGCACATCAGGCGTACTGCCCCAGCGGGCGCGCTGCGGCGTCAGCAGCATCGTTTCCGGGAAATAGTCGGCGACCCGCTGGTTATCGTGCAGCACCGCCAGAATCGTCTGCCCCTGCTGATGCATTTCCAGGATCAGCGCCATCAGCTCACGGCAGGTGGCTTCGTCGATGCCGGTAAACGGTTCGTCGAGCATCACCAGCGGCGCGCGCTGCACCATCACCCTCGCGAAGAGCATGCGCTGAAACTGGCCGCCGGAGAGCGCCTCAATCGGCGTTTTCGCCATCGCTAGCAGCCCCACCCGCGCTATGGCCGCGACGATACGCTGGCGCACCTCCCCCCCGAGCCCGCGCAGCAACGATACCTGCGGCCAGGCCCCCTGGCTGACGACATCCTGCACCGTGAGCGGAAACTGCGACTCCAGCGCATGCCGCTGCGCCAGCCAGCCGATAACCGGCCGTCCGTCGCGCCAGTTCAGGCGGCCGCTGACCGGCGGGATAAATCCGGCCAGCGTCTTTAACAGCGTCGATTTCCCGCAGCCGTTCAGGCCGACGATAGCCGTCATACTCCCCGTTGCAATCGTGCCGCTAAGTGACGGCGCGATCGCCAGCCCTTCATAGCCAGCCACCAGATGATCGAGCTCTATCATGGCAGCGATACCGCCCACCAGGTTGCCAGCCACAGGGCGGCCAGCAGCACGCCGGCCATCGCCAGCCGGGCGATGCCTGAAGTCATCAATAAGGAAGTCAATGTTTACGCCTCAATAAAACGTTATAACATAACAATATTAAAAGAAGCGCGGAATGTAAATTGGCGTCAACAAAAGGAAATGCTGCAAAATGTTACAGACTCCTCTCCGGACGGAGAGGAGCACAGAAGACGGGATTACTGCATCCGGGCCTGAGAAACCGCCAGACCGAGCTGCCAGACGGCCATCGCGTAATGGGTGCTGTGGTTATAGCGGGTAATGGTGTAGAAGTTCGGCAGACCGTACCAGTACTGGTAGCCTGTGCCGATATCCAGACGCAGCAGGCTCGCCTGCTGGTGGTTACCCAGCGGCTGAGTCGGGGTAAGTCCCGCCGCCGCCAGCTGCGAGACGCTGTATTTGGTTTTGAACCCATTGTTCAGCCCAGGCGCCTGGCCCAGCGCCTGTACCGCAACCAGATCGCCGCTCACCCAGCCGTGCTGCTTGAAGTAGTTCGCTACGCTGCCGATCGCATCGACCGGATCCCACAGGTTGATATGCCCGTCGCCGTTAAAGTCCACCGCGTACTGCCTGTAAGAAGAGGGCATAAACTGACCGTAGCCCATCGCGCCGGCGAAGGAGCCTTTCAGATCGAGCGGGTCATCCTGTTCGCTGCGCGCCATCAGCAGGAACGTTTCCAGCTCGCTGGAGAAGTATTCTGCGCGGCGCGGATAGTTAAACGACAGCGTCGCCAGCGCATCAAGGATGCGGGTTTTCCCCATCACCCGGCCCCAACGGGTCTCGACGCCAATAATCCCGACGATAATTTCCGGCGGCACGCCGTAAACCTGGTACGCGCGGTTGAGCGCATCCTGATACTGGTTCCAGAACGCCACGCCGTTCTGCACGTTATCCGGGGTAATAAACTGTTTTTTGTAGCGCAGCCAGGCGCCGTTTGGCCCTGACGGCGGCAGCCCGGTGGGCGCCTGACGGTCCATCAGACGCAGCACATAGTCCAGGCGTTTGGCCTGGGAGAGAATTTGATGCAGCTGCTGTCGGTCGAAGCCGTGCTTGCTCACCATTTTATCAATGAACTGTTCCGCCGCCGGGTTATTGGCGAAATCGCCGCTCATCTCCATCACGTTATGCTGCGGCTCGAGTAAAAAACCGCCCGTGCCGCCCGCCATTTCCTTTTCCGCAGGAGTTTGAGGTTTGCTGCTGCAGGCAGCGAGGAGAACGCACAGGGGGAGTAAAGCCAGGGAACGACGCTTCAACATGGGACATCCATTTAACAAATCGGCAAGGGGTAATTATGGTAAAGCATGCGCCCGCTCACAAGGAAGCGGCGGCAATGTAAATTCTTTTTTATCACCCTTTTTCCTCTCGCCCCGCCGGATCCTTCGTTCACTTCAGCTACAATCTTTCAAAATAAAATATTTATCTTTCATTTTGCGATCAATATAACAATTTCAAACCTTTTAAAATGATTAAAATTAGCTGCCAGTTAGCAAGAAAAATAACACGCTGAAGGAGAGAACAATGATTGAAGTCGTTACCCACGGCGCCGAATGGTTTATCGGCCTGTTTCAGAAGGGAGGCGAGGTGTTCACCGGTATGGTCACCGGGATCCTGCCTTTGCTGATCAGTCTGCTGGTGATCATGAACGCGCTGATCAACTTTATTGGTCAGCAGCGGATCGAAAAGCTGGCGCAGCGCTGCGCCGGTAATCCGATCTCCCGCTACCTGCTGCTGCCCTGCATCGGCACCTTCGTTTTCTGTAACCCGATGACCCTGAGCCTTGGGCGCTTTATGCCCGAGAAATACAAACCGAGCTACTACGCGGCGGCCTCCTACAGCTGCCACTCAATGAACGGCCTGTTTCCGCACATCAACCCCGGCGAACTGTTCGTCTATCTGGGGATCGCCAACGGGCTAACCACCCTCGGTCTGCCGTTAGGGCCGCTGGCGGTGAGCTATCTGCTGGTGGGCCTGGTGACGAACTTCTTCCGCGGCTGGGTGACCGACCTGACCACGTCGATTTTTGAGAAAAAAATGGCCATCCAGCTTGAGCAGAAAGTGCATCTGTCAGGAGCGACATCATGACCCGTATTCGCATTGAAAAAGGCGCCGGCGGCTGGGGCGGCCCGCTCGAACTGGACGCCGTTGCCGGTAAAAAGATTGTCTATATCACCGCGGGCACCCGCCCGGCGATCGTCGATAAAATTGCCCGCCTCACCGGCTGGCAGGCGGTCGATGGCTTCAAAGAGGGCGAACCGCCGGAAGCGGAAATCGGCGTGGCGATTATCGACTGCGGCGGCACCCTGCGCTGCGGTATCTACCCGAAGCGCCGCATCCCGACCATTAATATCCACGCGACCGGCAAATCGGGTCCGCTGGCGCAGTACATCGTCGAAGACATTTACGTTTCCGGCGTCAAAGAAGAGAACATTTTCGCGCTGGAAGAGGGTCCCTCCCCGGCCCCGCAGGCCGCGCCTGCCCAGCCGGCGGCCCGCGACTATGACACCAGCAAGAAAATAACCGAGCAGAGCGACGGCCTGCTGGCCAAAGTTGGTATGGGGATGGGCTCGGTCGTGGCGGTGCTGTTCCAGGCCGGGCGCGACACCATCGATACGGTGCTGAAAACCATTCTGCCGTTTATGGCCTTCGTCGCGGCGCTGATCGGCATCATCATGGCCTCCGGCATCGGCGACTGGATTGCCCACGGCCTGGCGCCGCTCGCCAGCCATCCGCTGGGCCTCGTCACCCTGGCGCTGATCTGCTCTTTCCCGCTGCTGTCGCCGTTTCTCGGCCCCGGCGCGGTCATCGCCCAGGTTATCGGCGTGCTGATTGGCGTGCAGATTGGCCTTGGCAATATTCCGCCGCATCTCGCCCTGCCCGCGCTGTTCGCCATTAACGCCCAGGCCGCCTGCGACTTTATCCCGGTTGGCCTGTCGCTGGCGGAAGCGCGCCAGGACACCGTGCGCGTCGGCGTACCGTCGGTACTGGTGAGCCGCTTCCTGACCGGCGCGCCAACGGTGCTGATCGCCTGGTTCGTTTCCGGATTTATTTACCAATAAGAGGTGCCTGAAGATGACCGTGATTTACCAGACCACCATTACGCATATCGGCGCCAGCGCGGCGATGGCGCTGGACGAGCAGATGCTGATCACCTTCCGCGAAGGCGCCCCGGCCGATATCGAAGAGTACTGCTTTATTCACAACCACGGCGAGCTCTCCGGCGCGCTGGTGCCGGGCGCTGAGCTGCAGCTCGGCGAGCTGCGCTACCCGGTCACCGCCGTCGGCGACGTCGCCGAGCAGAACCTGCGCGAGCTGGGCCATATCACGCTGCGCTTTGACGGCCACCGCGAAGCGGAATTCCCCGGAACCGTACACGTGGCGGGGCCGGTGCCGGAAGGCATCGCCGCCGGCTGCGTACTGAAATTTGTTGCTTAAGCTGTAAGGAGAAAATTATGAATCAGGTTGCTGTTGTCATCGGTGGGGGACAAACCTTAGGGGAGTTTCTGTGTCGCGGGCTTGCCGCAGAAGGCTATCGCGTGGCGGTGGTCGATATTCAAAGCGATAAAGCGTCCCGCGTCGCGCAGTCAATTAACGCGGAATATGGCGAAGGAACGGCGTGGGGCTTCGGCGCGGACGCCACCAGCGAAGCCAGCGTGGTCGCCCTAGCCCGCGGGGTAGACGAAATATTTTCCCGCGTCGACCTGCTGGTCTATAGCGCCGGGATCGCTAAAGCGGCGTTTATCAGCGACTTCGCGCTGGGGGATTTCGACCGTTCGCTGCAGGTGAATCTGGTGGGCTACTTCCTCTGCGCCCGCGAGTTTTCCCGCCTGATGATCCGCGACGGCATTAAAGGTCGCATCATTCAGATCAACTCTAAATCCGGCAAAGTGGGCAGCAAGCATAACTCCGGCTATAGCGCGGCGAAGTTTGGCGGCGTGGGGCTGACGCAGTCGCTGGCGCTGGACCTCGCGGAGTACGGGATTACCGTGCACTCCCTGATGCTCGGCAACCTGCTGAAGTCGCCGATGTTCCAGTCTCTGCTGCCGCAGTACGCCACCAAGCTGGGGATCCCGGAGGAGCAGGTCGAGCAGTATTACATCGACAAAGTCCCGCTGAAGCGCGGCTGCGATTACCAGGACGTACTTAACGTGCTGATGTTTTACGCCAGTCCGCAGGCTTCATACTGCACCGGGCAGTCTATCAACGTCACCGGCGGGCAGGTGATGTTTTAAACCAGAGGTCCCGGATTGCGCTGCGCTTATCCGGGCTACAAAACCGGCACCCCGCACCGATCCGTAGCCCGGGTAAGGCGCAACTCGCCGCCCTCCGGGGAAATATCGCACACGCCTTAAGGAGACTTTTATGGTTACCGCACTTATCACTATCGCCGCCATCGCCTGGATAACCCAGCTCGCCTTTGGCGGCTGGCAGATCAGGCAGTTCAATCGCGCATTCGATCGGCTGTGCCAGCAGGGACGCGTCGGCGTCGGCCGCTCCTCGGGGCGGTTCAAGCCGCGCGCCGTCGTCGCCATCGCCGTCGACGAAAACGACCGCATTCGCGATACGCTGTTAATGAAAGGCCTCACCGTCTTCGCCAGGCCGCAAAAAATTCCCGCCCTCACCGGTAAGCATCTTAAGGAATTGCAGCCTGATGTGATCTTTCCCAATGATCCGCTCTGTCAGAATGCACTATCATTAGCGCTTAATCCGAAACATGGATAATTTCGTTGTGAACGTTAATATCTTGCGAAATTATCATTTCGAAACTTTAAACGCAGGATACAACGCCTATGAAACCACGTCAGCGCCAGGCAGCCATTCTCGAGCACCTGCAATCGCAGGGCAAATGCTCGGTCGAAGAGCTGGCGCAACACTTCGACACCACCGGCACCACCATCCGTAAGGATCTGGTGATCCTTGAGAATGCCGGTACCGTTATCCGCACTTACGGCGGCGTGGTGTTAAATAAAGACGAGGCCGATCCGCCCATCGACCACAAAACGCTGATCAACACCCATAAAAAAGAGCGGATTGCCGAAGCCGCGGTCAGCTTTATTCACGATGGCGACTCGATCATTCTTGACGCCGGCAGTACGGTGCTGCAAATGGTGCCGATGCTCAGCCGCTTCAATAACATTACCGTGATGACCAACAGCCTGCATATCGTCAACGCCCTCTCCGAACTGGATAACGAACAAACCATCCTGATGCCGGGCGGCACGTTCCGCAAAAAATCGGCCTCCTTTCACGGCCAGCTGGCGGAAAACGCCTTCGAACACTTCAGCTTCGATCGACTGTTTATGGGCACCGACGGCATTGATTTAATCGCCGGCGTCACCACCTTTAATGAGGTTTATACGGTCAGCAAAGCGATGTGCAATGCCGCCCGCGAAGTTATCCTGATGGCCGACTCGTCGAAGTTTGGCCGCAAAAGTCCCAATATCGTCTGCGGCCTGGAGAGCGTAGACAAACTGATTACCGATGCCGATATCAGCCCGGAATTTAAGCGGGCGCTGGAAGACAAAGGCATCGAAGTCATTATTACTGGAGAACATCATGAGTAACTTTCTGTTAGAAGCCGGACGCCAGACCCTGATGCTGGAGCTTCAGGAGGCGAGCCGCCTGCCTGAACGCCTGGGCGACGACTTCATCCGCGCGGCGGAAACCATTATCCACTGCGAGGGCAAACTGGTCGTCTCCGGTATCGGTAAATCGGGTCATATTGGTAAAAAGCTGGCCGCCACCTTCGCCAGCACCGGCACCCCGGCATTTTTTGTTCACCCGGCGGAAGCGCTGCACGGCGACCTCGGCATGCTCGACAGCCGCGACGTGATGCTGTTTATCTCTTACTCCGGCAGCGCTAAAGAGCTGGATCTTATCGTTCCGCGCCTGGAGGAAAAATCCATTCCGCTGCTGGCGATGACCGGTAAATCCACTTCACCGCTGGCGCTGGCGGCCAAAGCGGTGCTTGATATTGCCGTAGAGCGTGAAGCCTGCCCGATGCACCTCGCGCCCACCTCCAGCACCGTCAATACCCTGATGCTCGGCGACGCGCTGGCCATGGCGGTCATGCAGGCCCGCGGCTTTAACGAAGAAGATTTCGCCCGTTCGCACCCGGCCGGTGCGCTGGGCGCGCGGCTGCTGAACAAAGTTCACCATCTGATGCGCCGCGACGGCGACGTGCCGCGCGTCGCCAACGACACCAGCGTCATGGACGCGATGCTCGAACTCAGCCGTACCGGCCTGGGGCTGGTGGCGGTCTGCGATGAGCGCAACCACGTGCAGGGCGTCTTTACCGACGGCGACCTGCGCCGCTGGCTAGTGGGCGGCGGCAGCTTACAGGATATCGTCAGCCAGGCGATGACCCGCAACGGCGTCACTCTGCAAGCGGAAAGCCGCGCGATAGAAGCCAAAGAGCGCCTGATGAAGCATAAAATCAGCGCCGCTCCGGTGGTGGATGAAAGCGGCCAGCTGGTCGGCGCGATTAACCTGCAGAACTTTTATCAGGCCGGGATCCTTTAAGCCCCAGACGCTTCGCCAGCCGGTGCAGGTTGGCGACGTCGAGCCCCAGCGCGCGGGCGGCGGCGGCCCAGCTGCGGCCATTAGCCGCCAGCGCGCTGGCGATCGCTTCGCGCTGGAACGCCTCCGTCGCCTCGCGCAGGCTCACCGCTTCCGCCGCCAGCTGCGGGCTGACGGTCGGCAAGGCCGGCGCTTCCCCGGCCAGCTGAAAATGCTGCGGCTCCAGCACGATATCATTACCCGCCTGCGTCGCCCGCGCCAGCACCACCGCCCGATGAATCGCGTGCTCCAGTTCGCGTACGTTGCCCGGCCATGACCAGGCGAGCAGCCTGGCCCGCGTCGCTTCGCTTAAAATCACCTGCGCCAGCCCCATGCGCAAACGGCACTGTTCGCAAAAATAGCCGGCCAGCAGCACCACATCACTTTCCCGCTCGCGCAGCGCCGGAACCGACAGAGGAAACACGCTCAGGCGATGATACAGGTCGGCGCGAAAGCGCCCCTCCACCACCTCCTGACGCAGGTCGCGGTTGGTGGCCGCCAGCACCCGCACATCAACCCGCAGGCTGCGATCGTCGCCGACGCGCTGAATATCGCCATACTGCAGCACCCGCAGCAGCTTGGCCTGGAGCGCCAGCGAAAGCTCGCCAATTTCATCGAGGAACAGCGTCCCGTTGTCCGCCATTTCAAATTTACCGCTGCGGTTGCTGATCGCCCCGGTAAACGCCCCTTTGACGTGGCCAAACAGCTCGCTCTCCGCCACGCTCTCCGGCAGGGCCGCGCAGTTGAGATAGACCAGCGGATTGGCCGCCCGCGGCGACCCCTGATGCACCGCTTTCGCCACCAGCTCTTTGCCGGTGCCGGTCTCGCCGCTAATCAGCACGTTTAAGTCAGAAGCCGCGACGATATCGATCTCTTTTTTCAGCTGCAGCATCGGCGCCGACAGGCCAATTATCTCCTGACGTTCGGCTGCCGGATACACGATAGCCTGCTCCGGCAGCACGTTTTGATTCTCCAGCCGGGCGATCAGCAGCGCGTTATTGAGCGCCCCGGCCACCAGGGCGGCAATCAGGCGCAGCTCCTCGTCGCTGAAGCTGTCAAAACGGTCCGCATCCATGCCGTCGAGGGTGAGCGCGCCGATCAGGGTTTGCCCGGCAAACAGCGGCAGGCCGACGCAGGCGTGCACCTTCAGGCTTTCCTGCCCGGGGATCAGGCCATCGTAAGGGTCCGGCAGATCGCTATCCGCCGGGAAGCGCACCACGTCCCCCGCCCGGGCAATCGCCTCCAGCCGCGGGTGGCCTTCAAGGGCAAAGCGTCGGCCAAGCACGTCCTGGGCCAGGCCATCAATCGCCAGCGGCACAAACTGGTGCGCCTCGTAGCGCAGCAGCGCCGAAGCATCGCAGCCGAGTATCTGCCGCAGGGTGGTAATCAAACGCGAAAAACGGTCGGCATGGCCGAGATCGCTTTGTAAATCAATGGCGATTTTCGCCAGGGCCTCGACGGAGAAACTCATTGTCGCCTCATAGTCATTTTGACACCAAACGTAGTCATATCGACTATTTTAACCATTGTCATTTTGACATCAACAGATTTAATAAAAAACATAAAACACTTAAAATTCAATTAATTAAAAAGTTGGCACGCAACTTGATATAAGCAAAACATCTTATTTGAACACTGCTGAATTAATTGAGGTTGCTATGTCTATTCTGGTTAAAAATAACATTCATTGGGTTGGCCAACGCGACTGGGAAGTGCGTGATTTCCACGGGACTGAATACAAAACGCTGCGCGGCAGCAGCTACAACAGCTATCTCATCCGGGAAGAAAAAAATGTGCTGATCGATACCGTCGATCATAAATTCAGCCGTGAATTCGTGCAGAACCTGCGCGGTGAAATCGACCTCGCCGATATTGATTACATCATTATCAACCATGCTGAGGAAGACCATGCCGGCGCGCTGACCGAGCTGATGACCCAGATCCCGGACACTCCGATTTACTGTACCGCCAACGCCATCGACTCCATCACCGGACACCATCATCACCCGGAGTGGAATTTTAAGGTGGTGAAAACCGGCGACAGCCTGGATATCGGCAACGGCAAGCAGCTGATTTTCGTCGAAACCCCGATGCTGCACTGGCCGGATAGCATGATGACCTATATGACCGGCGACGCGGTGCTGTTCAGCAACGACGCCTTCGGCCAGCACTACTGCGATGAACATCTGTTTAATGATGAAGTTGACCAGGTTGAGCTTTATGAGCAGTGCCAGCGCTACTATGCCAATATTCTGACCCCGTTCAGCCGCCTGGTGACGCCGAAAATTACCGAAATCCTCGGCTTTAACCTGCCGGTGGATATGATTGCGACCTCCCACGGCGTGGTCTGGCGCGATAACCCGACGCAGATCGTCGAAAAATATCTCGAGTGGGCGGCGGATTATCAGGAAGACCGCATCACGATTTTCTACGACACCATGTCCAACAACACCCGCATGATGGCCGACGCGATAGCCCAGGGCATTACCGACGTGGATCCGCGGGTGGCGGTGAAAATTTTCAACGTCGCCCGCAGCGATAAAAATGAAATCCTGACCAACGTGTTCCGCTCGAAGGGCGTGCTGGTCGGCACCTCAACCATGAATAACGTGATGATGCCGAAAATCGCCGGGCTGGTGGAGGAGATGACCGGCCTGCGTTTCCGTAACAAGCGCGCCAGCGCCTTCGGCTCCCACGGCTGGAGCGGCGGCGCGGTTGACCGCCTGTCCACGCGTTTACAGGATGCGGGCTTTGAAATGTCCCTGAGCCTGAAGGCCAAATGGCGCCCGGATCTCGACGCGCTGGAAGTGTGCCGCGAGCACGGCCGCGAAATCGCCCGCCAGTGGGCCCTCTCCCCGCTGCCGGCGAGCCAGGCCAAACACGCCGCGCCTGAGGCAACGCCCTGCGCAGCGCCAGCGGCAGCAGATCTCGGCCCGAAAATGCAGTGCAGCGTTTGCCAGTGGATTTACGACCCCGAACAGGGCGAACCAAACCAGGACGTCCAGCCGGGTACGCCGTGGAGCGAAGTCCCGGATAACTTCCTCTGCCCTGAGTGTTCGCTGGGTAAAGATGTGTTTGACGTTCTGGCATCGGAGGCAAAATGAGTGATGACATCGTCATCATCGGCTCGGGCTTCGCGGCCCGTCAGCTGGTGAAAAATATTCGCAAGCAGGACCCGAATATCCCGCTGACCCTGATCGCCGCCGACAGCATGGATGAGTACAACAAACCGGATCTCAGCCATGTGGTCAGCCGCGGGCAGAACGCCGACGACCTGACCCTGCAAACGGCGGGCGAGTTTGCCGAGCAGTACAATCTGCGCCTGTTTCCGCATACCTGGGTCAGCGATATCGACGCCGAGCAGCACCTGGTGAAGAGCCAGGACCGCGAGTGGCGCTATGACAAACTGGTGCTGGCCACCGGCGCGACGCCGTTTATCCCACCGGTGCCGGGCCGCGAGCTGATGCTGACCCTGAACAGCCAGCGGGAATACGGTGCGGCGCAAAGCCATCTGCGCGATGCAAAAAGGGTGCTGATCGTTGGCGGCGGGCTGATTGGCTGCGAGCTGGCGATGGATTTCTGCCGCGCCGGCAAAGCGGTGACGGTGGTGGATAACTCCGCCAGCGTACTGTCGGCCCTGATGCCGCCCGAGGCCAGCAGCCGACTGCAGCATCGTCTGACCGACATGGGCGTGCATCTGATGCTGAAGTCCCAGCTGGAAAGCCTGGCGCAGAGCGCCGACGGGATTCGCGTCACCCTTGACCGCCAGCGTACGGTGACGGTGGATGCGGTGGTGGCCGCCGCCGGTTTACGCCCGGAAACGGCGCTGGCGCGGCATGCGGGGTTGAAAACTCACCGCGGCGTGGTGGTGAACAGCCAGCTGCAAACCAGCCATCCGGCGATTTACGCCCTCGGCGACTGCGCGGAAATCAACGGCATGGTCCTGCCTTTTCTGCAGCCGATTCTGCTAAGCGCCATGTGCCTGAGTAAAAATCTGCTGGCCCAGCAGGGAGAACTGAAGCTGCCGCCGATGCTGGTGAAGGTCAAAACGCCGGATTTACCGCTGCACCTGGCGGGCGATACCCGGCGCGAGGATCTGACGTGGAATATCGTTGCCGCCAAAGACGGCCTGGTCGCGAAAGGCGTTGACGCCGAGAACCAGCTGCGCGCTTTTGTGGTCAGCGAGGATCGCATGAAAGATGCTTTTGCCCTGCTCAAGCAGCTGGTGAGTTAACCTCGATGAAATGAGGTTATTCCCGGGTCGCGGCGTAAACGCCTTACCCGGGCTACCCAACTTGCGAGGCGCTCGGGTTTGGTAGCCCGGCTAAGCGCAGCGCGAGCCGGGGAAATGCCCAACCTACCGCGCCAGATTATCGTACCCGCGCCAGCGGTAGTTGAGCACCGACAGCACCCAGCAGGCCACGAACAGCCCGACCACCACAAAACCGGCGTCGCCGAGATGGTCGTTCAATGCGCCAACCCAGCGCCAGAGGCCGCCGCTCAGAGAGAACTTATCCATCAACAGCCCCAGCGCTTCCAGACCGCCGATAAACAGCGCCACCACCACCGAGGTACCGGTAATGGTCATATTATAATAGAGCTTGCGCTGCGGCTTGCTGAACGCCCAGCCGTAGGCGCCGACCATCAGCACGTTATCGAGCGTATCCACCAGCGCCATCCCGCTGGCGAACAGCGCCGGAAAAACCATAATCGACCAAATTGACACCCCGCTCGACGCGCTGGCGGCGGAGATCCCCAGCACGCCGATTTCCGTCGCCGTATCAAAGCCGAGGCCAAACAGAAAGCCCACCAGATACATCTGCCAGCTGCGGCTAATCAGGCGGAAGGTTTTACCGAACAACCAGCTCATCATGCCGCCGCCGGTCATGACCTCATCGCTCACCTTTTCGCCCTGCTTCCACGCCCGAAAGCTGCGCCAGACGCTGCGCAAAATGACCAGGTTGATAAAGGCCATCACCAGCAGGAACAGCGCCGACACGGCGGTGCCGATAACGCTGCCGGTCTCGTGAAACCAGCTCATCTGCTGGCCAAACGCGGTGGCGGTCGCGGCAATCGCCGCCGAAGCCAGCACCACAATCGACGAATGCCCCAGCGAGAACCACGCGCCAACGGCAAAAGGCCGCTTCCCCTGCTGCATCATTTTGCGGGTCACGTTGTCGATGGCCGCGATATGGTCGGCGTCCACCGCGTGGCGCAAACCATAACCCCAGGCCAGCAGGCTGGCGGCCATCAGCGCGCCGCTGCCGCCGAACGCCGTAAACGCCCAGCCCCAGGCCAGCAAATTGGCGGCAATCAATGCCAGCACCAGCGCCGCTGCGCGCGGCTGCTGACGCAAAATCGTCACTATCATATCGGTGTCCTTTAAGCCTGCAGGCGGGCCGCAGCGATAACCGCCTGGCCGAGGGCAATCGCGCCATCGCCTGCGGGCAGCTGCTGCGGAAAGAGCAGAGTAAAATCGGCCAGATAAAAGGTCAATCGCGCCGTCAGCAGGCGGTTGTGCAGTACCCCGCCGCCGAAGGCCAGCGTGTGAATATTCCGCGCGTTCGCGCAATCGCGCATCATCGCCGCCAGCCCGCGGGCCAGCGCATCATGAAAGGCCCACGCTTTTTGCGCCGGGCTCGCCTGCCAGCTCAGCCACTGCTGCCAGAACGTCGCCAGATCCAGTTTTCCATCGCGCCACGGCAGGGTCACCGGATGATCCACGCCTTCGCAGGTCGCCGCCAGCGCCTCCAGACGGCACGCCGCTTCCCCCTCATAGCTCAGAGTTAGCGGCGCGCAGCCCAGCGCGCAGGCGACGGCGTCAAACAGACGGCCGCACGACGATGCCTGCGGCGCATTAATACCGCGCTCGATTGCCCGCGCCAGCAGCGGCCAGCTTTGCTGGCGCAGCGCGGCGGTGTCGGCATAATTCTGCCACTCGGGGACGAAGGCCAGGCAGTGGGCGAGCAGATTGCGCCACGGCTGACGCGCCGCGAGGTCGCCGCCGGGCAGCGCCACCGCCGGCAGACCGCCGAGATGCTCGCACTCGCGATAGTTGACCCGCAGGCACTCGCCGCCCCACAGCTCGCCGTTTTCCCCCATCCCGATACCGTCGAGGATAAGGGCAATCACGTCGCCGCCCTCCCGCGGCCAGCGGTGCTCGGCCAGGCAGGCGGCCGCGTGGGCATGATGATGCAACACGCGGTCCACCGGCAGCATAAGCGACGCCGCCCACCGCGAAGCGCGGTAGCCGGGATGGGCGTCGGCAACCACCCGCTGCGGGGTAAAAGCGTAAATCTCCTGCATCAGACGCAGCGCCTGCCGCCACTGCGCCTCGACGCCCTCCTCGTCGAGATCGCCAAAATGCTGGCTGAGCACCGCTTCATCGCCGCGCAGCAGGCAGAACGTATTTTTCATATCCGCGCCGAGAGCCAGCAGCGGCGGTACGTCGTGGAAACCCGGCGGCAGCGCCAGCGCGTCAGGCACGTAGCCGCGGGCACGGCGCAGCATCTCGCCGCTTTGCCGCACCACGGAATCATCCATCCGCTGCACAATCTCGCGATTATGCAGCAGAAATCCGTCGGCAATTCCGGCTAAATCCGCCAGCGCCTCGGCGTTGGTTAACGCCGGCGGGCGGCCGCTGAGGTTGCCGGAGGTCATCACTAATGGGCGCGCCAGCGCCTGCGAAAGTAAATGCTGCAGTGGATTAGACGGCAGCATCCCCCCTACTTCCGCAAGCCCTGGCGCAATCTGGTCGCACAGGCCGGCCACCTGCGTTTTCTCCAGCAGCACGATCGGCGCGGCGGGAGAGGTCAGCAGCGTCAGCGCCGGTTCATCGAGCCCCGCCGTTGTCGCCAGCATCACCGCCAGCGGTTTCGCCGGGCGATGCTTACGCGCCCGCAGCTTCGCCACGGCCTCGCGGTTTCCGGCGTCGCACAGCAGATGGAAACCGCCCAGCCCCTTCACCGCCACAATATCGCCCGCCAGCAGGCGAGCAATCGTCGCATCTAAGGCGGCCTCGCCAAATAAATGCTCCTGCGGGCCGCGCCACTCCAGCTGCGGCCCGCACTCGGCGCAGGCTACCGGCTGCGCGTGAAAGCGGCGATCGGCGGGATCGCCATATTCCGTCGCGCAGGCGGGGCAAAGAGGAAACGGCGACATAGAGGTCAGCGGGCGGTCGTAGGGCATAGCGCGAATAATGGTAAAGCGCGGCCCGCAGTGGGTGCAGTTGATAAACGGATAGCGGTAGCGGCGCTCCCGCGGGTTGTTCATCTCCGCCAGGCATGCCGGGCAGGTAGCGGCATCGGGCACAATCTGCGTGCGCATGCTTCCGGCCCCGCTTTGGCGGATGGTAAAGCCCGGCGGCGGCGCGGCCCAGACAAAAGGCGCCACTGCCGCGCTGTCGATACGCGCCAGCGGCGGACAGCGCCGGGTTAACGCGGCGAGAAATGGCGCATCATCGCCGACAAGGCGCACCAGCACGCCGTCGCCGTCATTGCATACGTCGCCGCGCAGCTCCAGCTGCTGCGCCAGCTGCCAGACGAAGGGGCGGAATCCCACCCCCTGCACTTTACCGCGAATGCGGATTTGCACCCCGTTCATTGCGCGACCGGCTTACCAGGCCAGCGCGGTGCGGCGGCGTTTTTCGATATTCATCTGTTCGAGCTTGTTGCGGTCGACGCAAATCAGCGCGTGGGTCGGGCAGGCATCCATACAGGCCGGGCCTTCCTCACGGTGGTGGCAAAGGTCGCATTTGTTGGCTTCGGCTTTTTCCGCCATCACGTTCAGCCCCGCGCCGCTGTGGCGGATAACCGGGCGCACCACCACTTCCATGGCGCCGTAGGGACAGGCCACCACGCAGGTTTTGCAGCCGATGCAGCGCTCCTGCATCACGTGGACGAAGCCCCGATCGCGGCTGATCGCGCCGTTCGGACAGACGTTGGCGCACGGGGCGTCCTCGCACTGACGGCAGGCGGTGGCCGTCGACACGTTAACGCCTTTGATCACGTGAATACGCGGTAAAAAGCTTTTTGGCGTCAGCGCGGCGCAGTCCTGATTTTCCTGATGAGAGACCACGCAGGCCACTTCACAGGTGCGGCAGCCGATGCATTTGCTCGCGTCGGCGATAATGAAACGGTTCATCCATTTCTCCAGCTGTAAGAAGGTTACGCGCCGGAGTATGCATAATGCGTTCCAACTTTTATCTAACTGATATTAAAGAAGATAAATACGGGAGATACTGTCATCGTCAGTTGTGACGATGACAGCTGACGACGTCAGGCGTGCGGGCCGGGAACCATCGAGTCGCGTTCAATCAGCTCGCCGGAAAAGGTTTGCTGAAATTTAAAATCGCCGCCGTCGAGCATAAAGATCAGCCGGTTAATGCTCTCTTTGATCATCTCCGTCACCGGGACTTTGACGCTGGAGAGCGCCGGCACCATAAACGGCGCCAGCGCGATATCGTCAAAGCCCACCACCGAAACCTGCTCCGGGACCTTGACGCCGAGCTGATGCAGCTGCTTCATCGCGCCAACCGCCATATCGTCGTTGCTCGCCACCAGCGCGCTATAGCCGACGCGGCGCTGGCGCAGCGTCTCGACTCCCGCCGCGCCGGTTTCCGGCGTCCAGCGGCCTTCGACGATCAGAGAGTCATTCAGGGCAATGCCGCCGCGGGCCAGCGCGTCTTTATAGCCCGAGAGGCGCTCTACGCCGGTTGGCGAATCCAGCGAACCGGTAATAAACGCGATTTCCCGATGGCCCAGCGCGATAAGCTTTTCCACCGCCATCATCGCCGAGGCCTTTTGATCGGACCAGACGCAGTGGCTGGCGTTGCGGCGCAGGCGGCGGTTGAGCACCATGATCGGCCGCTCATGATTTTCGATAATCTCATCCATCTCATCAACGCTGAGAAAGCGCGGATAGATAATAATCGCATCGCAGCGCAGATCGAGCAGATACTGAATCGCCTCGCGCTCCTCCTCCGCGCTGTGCTTGCCATCGGCGAGGATCAGCTGCCGCCCTTTGTCTTCGGTCATCCGCGCCACGTGGTAAAGCAGTTCGCTGAAATAGACGCCGTGATAAAGGGTGTTGGTCACCACCAGCCCGAGGGTCTGGGTCTTTTTCGTCGCCAGGTTGCGCGCCAGCAGATTCGGCCGGTAGCCGCTTTCGGCCACCGCCTGGAAGACGCGATCTTTGGTCTCCTGGCTGACATAGCCGTTCCCCGACAGCACCCGCGAAACGGTGGCCTTTGACACCCCCGCGCGCTTCGCTACCTCCAGCATCGTTGCCATGTGGTTATTCCTGTTGCCAATGTTGCCCGCAGTGTACTGCACGCGCTGCGCTTTTTCAGCATTTGCGCGTCGCCCGCGCTGATGCGCACACAGCGATCAAAATCACAAAATCGAGATCTTATTTTTTTATTTCTTGTATGCATTCATGAAACTAATCATGATTTTGTGGAACCGGTTTCCTATGTATGCATGATGCCGCTCCGCTTTCCGGCGCGGCGACAAGCCAGTACCCCATTGATAAACAGGATGAAATCCGATGTCTAAAAATTATGCAGCTCTGGCGCAGCAGATTATCGCGGCAATTGGCGGCGCAGATAACGTTGCCGCCGTCACCCACTGCATGACCCGCCTGCGTTTCGTGGTCAAAGACAACGAGCGGGTCGACAGCGCCACCCTCAAAGGGCTGAAAGGCGTGCTCGGCGTCGTACGTAGCGATAACCAGTGTCAGGTGATCGTGGGCAATACCGTCTCCCAGGCGTATCGTGAAGTGGTTGCGCTGCTGCCGGGGGATCTGCGACCCGCCGAACCGCAGGGGAAACCGCCCATTACCCTGAAACGCATCGGCGCCGGGATCCTCGACGCGCTGATCGGCACCATGTCGCCGCTGATCCCGGCGATTATCGGCGGATCGATGGTTAAGCTGCTGGCAATGATCCTCGAGATGACCGGCGCGCTGCCCAAAGGCGCGCCAACGCTGACTATTCTGACGGTGATCGGCGACGGCGCGTTCTTCTTCCTGCCGCTGATGGTCGCGGCCTCCGCGGCGGTGAAGTTCAAAACCAATATGTCGCTGGCGATTGCGATTGCCGGGGTACTGGTACACCCGAGCTTTATCGAGCTGATGGCCAAAGCCGCCCAGGGCGAGCACGTGGAGTTCGCCTTTATTCCGGTGACGGCGGTGAAATACACCTATACCGTGATCCCGGCGCTGGTGATGACCTGGTGTCTCTCCTATATCGAACGCTGGGTCGACCGTATCACCCCGGCGGTGACAAAAAACTTCCTTAAACCGATGCTGATCGTGCTGATCGCCGCTCCGCTGTCGATTCTGCTGATTGGCCCGCTCGGCATCTGGATCGGTAGCGCCATTTCCGCGCTGGTCTATACGATCCACAGCTATCTCGGCTGGCTGTCGGTGGCGATCATGGGCGCCCTGTGGCCGCTGCTGGTGATGACCGGGATGCACCGGGTCTTTACCCCGACTATCATTCAGACCATCGCCGAAACCGGCAAAGAGGGCATGGTAATGCCGTCGGAAATCGGCGCTAATCTGTCGCTGGGCGGTTCGTCGCTGGCGGTGGCGTGGAAAACCAAAAACCCGGAGCTGCGCCAGACGGCGCTGGCGGCCGCGGCTTCCGCGATTCTGGCGGGGATTTCCGAACCGGCGCTGTACGGCGTGGCGGTGCGGCTGAAGCGACCGCTGATCGCCAGCCTGATCAGCGGCTTTATCTGCGGCGCGGTGGCCGGTATTGCCGGGCTCGCCAGCCACTCAATGGCGGCGCCGGGGCTGTTTACCAGCGTCCAGTTTTTCGACCCGGCCAATCCGATGACCATCGTCTGGGTCTTCGGCGTCATGGCGCTGGCGGTAGTGCTGTCGTTTGTCCTGACGCTGATGCTTGGCTTTGAAGATATTCCGCAAGAAGAAGCCGACGCCGACGCCAGACAGCGCCAGGCCGGCACCCAGGCTTCTCACGCCTGAACACCATTTTGTTAACGAGGTAACGCATGGCGACTTTTCCACAGGGATTTTTATGGGGCGGCGCACTGGCCGCCAACCAGTCCGAAGGGGCATATCTGGAGGGTGGCAAAGGGCTGACCACCGTCGATATGATTCCCCACGGCGCGCACCGCCTGGCGGTCAAGCTGGGGCAGGAGAAACGCTTCGCGCTGCGCGACGATGAGTTCTACCCGAGCCACGAGGCGATCGATTTTTATCATCGTTATAAAGAAGATATCGCTCTGATGGCAGAGATGGGCTTTAGCGTCTTCCGCACCTCTATCGCCTGGAGCCGTCTGTTTCCTGAGGGCGATGAGCTGGAACCGAACCCGGAAGGGATCGCCTTTTATCGCTCGCTGTTCGAGGAGTGCAAAACGCACCGCATTGAGCCGCTGGTGACGCTGTGCCATTTCGACGTGCCGATGCACCTGGTCACCGAGTACGGCTCCTGGCGCAATCGAAAAATGGTGGAGTTCTTCACCCGCTACGCCCGCACCTGCTTTGAAGCTTTTGATGGCTTGGTGAAATACTGGCTTACCTTCAATGAAATCAACATCATGCTGCACAGCCCGTTCTCCGGCGCCGGTCTGGTGTTTGAAGAGGGGGAAAATCAGGAGCAGGTGAAATACCAGGCCGCCCATCATGAACTGGTCGCCAGCGCCTTAGCGACCAAAATCGCCCACGAGGTGAATCCGCAAAATCAGGTCGGCTGTATGCTGGCGGGCGGCAATTTCTACCCTTACTCCTGTAAGCCGGAAGACGTGTGGATGGCGCTGGAGAAAGATCGCGAGAACCTGTTCTTTATCGATGTCCAGGCGCGCGGCGCGTATCCTGTCTGGGCGGCGCGGGTATTCCGCGAGAAAGGCGTGACCATCGCCAAAGAAGCGGGCGATGATGAAATCCTGCGCCATACCGTCGATTTCGTCTCCTTCAGCTACTACGCTTCACGCTGCGCGTCGGCGGAGATGAACGCCGGCAACACCAGCGCCGCCAATATCGTTAAATCGCTGAAGAACCCGCATATTCAGGCCAGCGAATGGGGCTGGGGCATCGACCCGCTCGGCCTGCGCATCACCATGAATATGATGTATGACCGCTACCAGAAACCGCTGTTCCTCGTGGAAAACGGTCTCGGCGCGCGGGATGAGATTGACGCTAACGGCGAGATTAATGACGACTATCGCATCAGCTATCTGCGCGAGCATATTAAGGCGATGGGTGACGCCATCGAGGATGGCATTCCGGTGATGGGCTACACCAGCTGGGGCTGTATCGATCTGGTGTCCGCCTCTACCGGCGAGATGAGCAAGCGCTACGGCTTTGTCTACGTCGACCGCGACGATGCCGGACGCGGCACGCTGGCGCGAAAACGCAAAAAGTCGTTCTGGTGGTATAAGAAGGTGATTGCCAGCAATGGGGAAGATTTGGCGTAGTGTGCCCCGCGGACTGAGGGAGCCTCAGCCTAACAAACACCTGTAACACGGAAATTTTCCCGGCTTGCGCTACGCTTAGCCGGGCTACAGGTTCATCAACGCCCGCAGACCGGTAGCCCGGGTAAGGCGTTTACGCCGCGACCCGGGAAAAAAGTACGCTTGCTCCCCTGACCGAACTTCCGGCTACAGGTTCATCAACGCCCGCGAACCGGTAGCCCGGGTAAGGCGTTTACGCCGCGACCCGGGAAACAATTACGCTTGCTCCCCTGACCGAACTTCCGGCTCGCGCTGCGCTTAGCCGGGGAACGCCGGCTCCTCTGCGGCTTCAAGTGCCGCAAAACCGCCATTCCCCTGCCAGCCATCAAGCCGCGCGTACACCACCTCGACCGCGTCCTTAATCGGCTGGGTCATCGGGTAATAAAAGCCGACGATATCCGGCTGAATACCCAAGAAAATCACCTCGCCGATATCCTCTTTTAGCTGATCGATCAGATAGTTGAGCGGCATATTGTGGGTGGTCATCATAAACATCTCGGCGATATCGTCCGGATCGACGATGCGGATCTCGCCGGGATTCAGGCCCATATCGGTGGCATCGACGATCAGCAGGCGCTCGGGGCGCAGCTCGCGAATGGCGACGATATCGTTCTCCGGCGCGCTGCCGCCGTCAATCACCACCCATTCGCCGACGGGGTTAGCCGCGCACATCTCCGCCAGCAGCGGACCTGCGCCGTCGTCGCCCATCATACTATTGCCGACACAGAGTAAAACGTCAGTCACGGAGTCTCCTCACCATCAGATAGATGGCGCTTTCCTGGTGAATATCATGCAGCATGCTGAGCAGCGTTTTGCTCCACGCCTGCTGCTCGGGGGTCTGACGGGCCTGCGCTTTATCAAAAGCGTTGGCCAGCATCGTCACATGATTGCTGTCGATAACAATCTCGCCGTACTTCGGCACGCCTTCCATTTTGCGCCGCGCGGTGCTGCCCTCTTCGAGGGTCGCAATCCACGCCAGATACGCCTGCCACGGGCAGCTCAGCGCCGCCTCAAGGCAGTCGATGACGCCGAGGTGGTGGCCAATCGCCAGGCTGTAATAGACCACCTGCTGCGCCTGGTCGGGCGTCGCATCGTTCTCATCAATAAATTTACGGCTCAGCTGACTGAACACCACCGTCTCGCTCATCGGATACGCGCTCCCTCGACCACCTGGTTCAGATGGGTGACGATCTCGGTCAGGCGCGGATCTTTTTCCGCCTCCAGCCAGCGCACCACCTGGCTATCGCCCTGCCCCAGCAGGCGCATATAGTCGTCGGCTATCTGGCGACCGTAGCGATAGCCCGCCAGCCGGCGCGCTTCGCGGTCGATGCGCACCCGCAGCGGCTGTACCATATCCGGGTGCAGAAGCTCGGTCGGCCGTTCGTCCTGTTCGCCCGGCAGACGGGCGTGGATTTTCTGTTCCAGCAGGCCCAGCGCCATCGCGAAGCCGTACAGCGTCGCGGCGGGGGTCGGCGGGCAGCCGGGAATATAGACATCCACCGGCACGATTTTATCGGTGCCGCCCCATACGCAGTAGAGGTCGTGGAAGATGCCGCCGCTGTTGCCGCAGGCACCGTAGGAGATACAAATTTTCGGGTCCGGCGCGGACTGCCACGCGCGCAGCGCGGGAGAACGCATCGCCCGGGTTACCGCCCCGGTAAACAGCAGAATATCGGCGTGACGCGGCGACGGCACCACTTTGATCCCAAAACGCTCGGCGTCGAACAGCGGCGACAGGGTAGCGAAAATCTCGATCTCGCAGCCGTTGCAGCCGCCGCAGTCCACCCGGTAGACGTAGGCGGAACGCTTAATTTTCTTCAGCAGCGATGCCTTCATGCTGGCGATGGACTCATCCACCGTCATCGGCACCGGAATGCCGTTTTCATCGCGCGGCCCTAATAAGTTGCTCATCAGCTGGCCTCTCTCATATGGCGAGTCAGTTCAATACGGTCGGACGGCACCAGGCACTTCTGGCGTTTACACTCCGGGCAGGTCTCAAAGCTTTCGCGATGCAGCTCGGCGCGGCTGTCGCCGTTGTGTTTGAGCAGCGCGATGGCGTAGTCGATCTCTTTCTGTACGGCGAACGGCCGTTCGCATACCCGACAGTGGCAGATGGCAAAACGCGACTGCTGGAGGAAATCCTCTTTTTTCCACACCGCCAGCTCGTACTCCTGAGAGAGCCTAATCGCCGCCGTCGGGCAAACCTCTTCGCAGCGTCCGCAGAAAATGCAGCGTCCGAGGTTGAACTGCCAAGCCAGCTGGTTGGTGGCCAGATCGGTCTCCACCGTCAGGGCGTTCGACGGACAGGCGTTAACGCAGGCGGCGCAGCCGATGCACTGCTGCGGGTTATGCTCCGGTTTGCCGCGGAAGTTTTTATCCACCGGCATCGGCTCCAGCGGGTATGAGTGCGTCGCGGTGCCGGTTTTGATGACTTTTTTAATAAAGGTAAACATGGCGATTCCTTATTTCAGCGGCGAGTTCTTACGCTCGATGCTGTAGCGCTCCAGCTCTTTGTACGGCACCACTTTGCTTTTCTTCTTGCGCACGTCGACTACGGTCATGCGGTCGGTGCAGGAGTAGCACGGGTCGAGGCTGCCGATAATCAGCGGCGCGTCGGAGACGGTATTGCCGCGCAGCATATAGCGCAGGGTCGGCCAGTTGGCGTAGGTCGCCGCCCGGCAGCGCCAGCGGTACAGCTTCTGGTTGTCGCCGGTCATGCTCCAGTGGATATCATCTCCGCGCGGCGCTTCCGAGAAGCCCAGCGCGAAGCGGTGCGGAATATAGGTGAACCCTTCGACCATCAGCGGGCCGCCCGGCAGGTTATCGAGGCCGAAGTCGATCATGTTCAGCGCGGTGTAGACCTCGTTGATGCGCACCTTCAGGCGCGAGATGACGTCGCAGCCCTGCTCGCTGTGCACTTCCATCGGCAGCAGGCCGTAGCCGACAAACGGGTGATCGGCGCGGGTATCGCGGGCGTGGCCGCTGGCGCGCACCATCGGGCCAACGTTGCTGAAGTCGCGGGCGATTTGCGGGTCGAGACGGCCAATACCCACGGTACGCTGCTCCATATTCGGCGTGCTGAGCAGCATATCTACCAGCTCCTGCACGTCGCGGCGCATCTGCTGCGCCAGCTGGCGGGTCTGGATCATGTCCTCTTTCAGCAGATCGCGACGAATGCCGCCAATCAGGTTCAGACCGTAGGTTTTACGCGCCCCGGTAAGAATTTCCGCCATCTTCATCGAGGTTTCGCGCACGCGGAAGAACTGCATAAACCCGGAGTCGAAGCCGGTAAAGTGGCAGGCGAGGCCGAGGTTCAGCAGGTGCGAGTGCAGGCGCTCCACCTCCAGCAGAATGGCGCGGATCATCTGCGCGCGCTCCGGCACCACGATGCCCATCGCGTTCTCCACCGAAGTGGTGTAGGCGGTGCTGTGGGCGAAACCGCAGATACCGCACACCCGGTCCGACAGGAAGGTGACTTCGTTGTAGCCCATCCGGGTTTCCGCCAGCTTTTCCATCCCGCGATGAACGTAGAACAGGCGGTAGTCGGCGTCGATAATATTCTCGCCGTCAACGAACAGGCGGAAGTGGCCCGGTTCGTCGGAGGTGACGTGCAGCGGGCCAATCGGCACCACGTTGTTTTTCTTGCTGCCCAGCTCGTTGATAAACTCGTAGGTTTCGGCGTCGGTGGTCGGCGCCGGACGCTGGCGGTAGTCCATGCTGTCTTTACGCAGCGGATAGAGTTCATCCGGCCAGTCGTCCGGCAGCACCAGCCGGCGCTCGTCCGGCAGCCCCACCGGCACCAGGCCGTACATGTCGCGCACTTCGCGCTCGCCCCATACCGCCGCCGGCACGCGCGGCGTCACCGACGGATACTCGGGTTTATTGGCGTCCACTTCCACGCGCACGGTGATCCAGCACTTCGTGCCCTGCTCCATCGACAGCACGTAGTAGACGGCGTAGTGGCCGTTCAGCTTGCGTTCATCGTTGCCGAACAGCACCGACAGCCAGCCGCCCTGCTTGTAGTACAGGAACTCGACCACTTCCGGCAGATAGTTGACCTTCACCGTGACCGTCAACTGGTCTTTGGTCTGCCAGGCTTCATCCAGCACCACGCCCGGAAAGGCCTGATGCAGCGCGGCGAGATAGTGTTGACCGATTTTTTCTTCAGACATGCTCAAACTCTCTTAAATCACGCCACCAGCAAGGAGACGAAGGCTAAAAAGGCAAAACCAAACCCGGCCCAGGTGACGCGGGAGGTGGCGCAAAAGCGCAGACGCGCCATGCTGTTTTCGAACAGCGCAATCACCAGCACGCCGAGCACCAGCTTGACGACGGCAACCACCAGCGCCAGCAGCAGACCGCCGACGCTAAAGCTGGTCATCTGTCCCCACGGGATAAATACGCCGACGAACATCTGCAGGACCACCAGCTGCTTGAGGCTGATGCCCCACTTCAGCACGCCGAAGCCGCTGCCGCTGTATTCCGAGAGCGGGCCTTCCTGCAGCTCCTGCTCCGCTTCCGCCAGGTCGAACGGCAGCTTGCCCATTTCGATAAAGGTGGCGAAGGCGCAGGCGCACAGCGCCAGAATCAGCGGAAGAGTGCGGGCGACAGGCCAGTGATAAATGGTGTCGGTGATGCTGCTGATATGGGTGGACCCCGCGACCTGCGCCGCGACCCACAGGCCGAGCAGCAAGATGGGCTCCACCAGCACGCCGAGCATCGCTTCGCGGCTGGCCCCAATAGCGGTAAACGGGCTGCCGGTATCAAGGCCGGAAATAGCAAAGAAGAAGCGGGCGATAGCGAACAGGTAGATCAGGGTAATCAGGTCGCCCAGCCCCGCCATCGGCGAATCAACGGTCACCACCGGCAGCGCGGTGGCGATGGTCAGCATCACGCCGACCATCACGTACGGCGTCAGGCGGAAGACCCAGCCGGAAGCATCCGGGCCAACGCTCTGGCGGCCCAGCAGTTTCAGAATGTCCCGGTACTCCTGCAGCACGCCCGGACCGCGGCGATTATGCAGACGCGCGCGGGCGACGCGGGTCACCCCGGACAACAGCGGCGCGACGGCGAACAGCACCAGCGCCTGCAACAATGCAATTAATACGCTCATTCTCAGGCTCCTCGGGAAATCACAATCACCACCAGTACCGCCAGCTCCACCAGCGCCACGCCGCGAAATAGCGCGGGCGCGGAAGCGTTCTGCCAGCCGGGCACCAGGCGCACCGGGTTCAGCCAGTGGCGCAGTTTCAGAATCGGCGCAAAGGCTTCTTTCACCGGCATGGCGAAACCGTGGGCGGTTACCACCATGGATTTTTCATGATCGTAGCCGCAGACCCAGGCCGCCCCGCGGGAGCGCGCCGGCAGGCGATCGCCCTTGAAGAAGATCATCAGCAGCAGCGGCAGCAGCGGGCAGGCAATCAGCAGAATGGCGATCATCGGCTGGGACACCGCGCTGGAGACCTCCGCCTGCACCGGAAACGCCCCGCTCACCAGCGGCAGCAGCCACGGCGCGGCAACCCCGCCAATCACGCAGCAGACGGCGGCCAGCACCACGCTAAAGGTCATCAGCCCCGGCGCGCAGGTGGCGTTTTCCGCCTCTTTGCTTCGCGGCGCGCCGAGGAAGGTGACGCCGTAGACTTTCGCCATACACATCACCGCCAGCGCGCCGGTAATTGCCAGGCCCACCGCCAGCAGCGGCCCGAGCAGGCGGCCAACAAACGCGTCGCCGGTGCTCAGCTTAAAGAAGGACTGATAGATAACCCACTCCCCGGCAAAGCCGTTCAGCGGCGGCAGCGCGGCCATCGCCATCAGGCCCACCAGCATCGCGAGCGAAATCAGCGGCATTTTCTTGCCGATCCCGCCGAGCTTTTCGATATCGCGATGGCCGGTGCGGAACCACACCGCCCCCGCGCCGAGGAACAGGGTGGTTTTAAACAGGCTATGGTTGATCAGGTGATACATGCCGCCAATAAAGCCCAGCACCATCAGGGTCGGGTTATGGGTCGCCACGCCGGTGACGAACGCCCCGAGGCCGAGCAGGATAATGCCGATGTTTTCCAGGGTGTGGTACGCCAGCAGGCGCTGAATATTGTGCTCCATCAGGGCGTACAGCCCGCCGACGAAGGCGGTGATCATGCCCAGCACCAGCAGCATCACGCCCCACCACAGCGGCGGTACGCTGCCGGCCAGCGAGACCGTCAGGATGCCGTAGAGACCGACCTTCATCACCACTGTGGAAAACAGCGCGGCGGCCGGCGCGCTAGCGCCGGCGTGAGCCTGCGGCGCCCAGCCGTGCAGCGGAATAACTCCGGCCAGCAGCGCAAAGCCGACCAGGCCCGGCAGCCAAAGCAGCGCGTTCTGCGGCGCCGCCATCGCCAGCTGGGTAATCTGCGCCAGCTCAAGGGTGCCGTAGGACGACCAGACCAGCCAGCAGCTCCACGCCATCAGCAGCGTACCGAGGCGACCCAGCGCAAACCACAGCTTGCCGGACTGCGCGCAGCCGGTAAGAAACGCGGCGCAAAGGGCCATAATCTCCGCCATCACCACCAGCGCGCCGAAGTTCGTCACCACCACGGCGCAGACGGCGGCGGCCAGCAGCAGATTCACCAGCAGGCCGTTGGCTTTCACCTGCGGGTGACGATGCCAGGCGATATTGAACAGCGAAATCGGCAGCGCCGACAGGCCGATCGCCAGCAGCCACAGCGCGTTGACGCCGCCCACGCGCAGGGTCAAATGCAGCATCTGCAGCATGCCGCCGCTAACGCGCTCCGGCATCAGCAGCGCCGTTCCGCCCGCCAGCACCAGCATCGCGCTGGCGACCGCGCCGCCAATCCCGGCGATCGCCCCGCTCAGCGGTTTGCGCAGGGCGAACAGAAACGCCAGCACCGCGCTGGCGGCGTACCAGGCCACCGCCTGATTCACTAAGGAAATCACACTCATTTCACGTCCCCTTGTTGCGCCTGGAACAGCGACAGATCGCCGAGATCGGTATTAAAAGTCAGCTGCCGCTTACGCTTGCTGGCCTGGGCGATATCGCGGATATCCACCAGCAGCAGCGCTTTGGTCGGGCAGGTGCGTACGCACGCCGGGCCCTGCTCATCGAAGTGGCACAGGTCGCATTTGACGGCGATGGCGCGCACGCCCGGCACCCAGTCGAGCAGCGAGCTGACGCGGGCCGGCGCCGGCGGCGCGGCGGGGGCCAGGGGGGTATTGGCGTTAGCCGGCATATCCAGCGGACGGCTGCCGGAAAACTCAATGGCGCCGAACGGACAGGCGATGCCGCACAGCTTGCAGCTTACGCACAGGCTCTCATTGAGCTGCACCGCGCCATCGACGCGATTAATGGCGTTAACCGGGCAGACGGCGGCGCAGGGCGCATCTTCACATTGGTGGCACATCTGCGGCGCGGATTCTTTTTCATTGCGCATTAAATGCAGCCGGGGCATGGCCTGCAGGCCCTGCTGGCGGTGAGTCTCAGCGCAGGCGGCTTCGCAGGTACGACAGCCGATACAGACGGTGGAGTCAGCAATTACAAAACGGTTCACCGGGTCATCCTCAGGTGAAAGTCATTTTTGACGAAAACAGGTTGCGCAGGTGTCAGCTTCGACACTTGTCGACACCTGACGATTAACGGGCCAGCGTCAGGTGGCTTAAATCCACCGGCTGGTCTTGTTCGATAGCCTCGTAGAGACGGTCGTAAACGCTGGCGATAGTCGCCAGATAGTGCTCCAGAACCTGCTCGCGATCGCGGTTGCTGATCCGGCCATCAATGGTGCCGTCTGAGCCCAGCGTGGCCTGGGCAATCAGACGTCTGTCGTCGCCGTTTTTAGTTTCCACGTAATACTCGATGGTGTGGCTGTTAAACCCTTCCGCCAGCGCAACGTAGACCTGAAAATGGCCAAACAGTACGAAGCATAGTTCTTTATCCGGCGCGCAGCTCATGGCGTGATGCAGACGCGCTTTCGACAGGGTTATCCCCTGTACCAAGGAGTTGCAGTAGGTGTGCCACTGCTCCTGATGCTGACGGTGACGATCGGCGATGTAGTCCGCCTTTTCACTTAATTCCCAAATAGTCATCCCGGATCCCCCGTTGTATGAGATGCACCGGTTAAGCACTTTTCATGCCAAAATTTAATTAATTGATTTTAAACATGTTTATAAAATTCCGGGGGGCGGAAAGACATGTCGATGACGACGTCTGCAGCGTGTCATCGACATTTTCGTGACATTACCTATGACCTGGCATCGTTATTGCATTAAAGGGCCATCGCGATACGGAGGCACCATGCACGAAATCACTCTTAGCCAGCGGGCGCTGGAAATTATCGAACAGCAGGCGCTGCAGGCCGGCGCGCGTCGGGTGACCGGCGTGTGGCTGAAGGTCGGGGCGTTTTCCTGCGTGGAGGCCAGCGCGCTGACCTTCTGCTTTGAGCTGGTGTGCCGCGGCACGCTGGCGGAGGGCTGCGAGCTGCATATCGCCGAACAACAGGCTGAATGCTGGTGTGAATCCTGCCAGCAGTACGTGCATCTCATCTCACAGCACGTGCGCCGCTGCCCGCAGTGTCAGAGCGACCGGCTGCAAATCGTGGCAGATGACGGCTTACAGATTCAGCGACTAGAAGTGGAGTAATAAGATTATGTGTACAACCTGCGGCTGCGGTGAAGGCAACCTTTATATAGAAGGCGACGAGCATAACCCGCATTCGGCGTTTCGCAGCGCCCCCTTCGCGCCCGCCCCGCGCCAGATGATGAACATTACCGGCGTGAAAACCGATAACTTTTCCCCCACCCGCTCGGAGGCTGGCGACCTGCACTACGGTCACGGCGAGGCGGGTACCCATGCGCCCGGCCAGAGCCAGCGGCGGATGCTGGAAGTGGAAATCGACGTGCTGGATAAAAACAACCGTCTGGCCGCCCGCAACCGCGCGCGCTTCGCCGCTAAAAACCAGCTGGTGCTGAATCTGGTCTCCAGCCCCGGCTCCGGCAAAACTACCCTGCTGACGGAAACCCTGCTGCGGCTGAAAGAGAAAACCGCCTGCGCGGTGATTGAAGGCGATCAGCAAACGGTGAACGACGCCGCGCGCATCCGCGCCACCGGCACCCCGGCGATTCAGGTCAACACCGGCAAAGGCTGCCATCTCGACGCGCAGATGATCGCCGACGCCGCGCCGCGCCTGCCGCTGGATGACCACGGCATTCTGTTTATCGAAAACGTCGGTAACCTGGTGTGTCCGGCGAGCTTTGACCTCGGCGAACGTCATAAAGTGGCGGTGCTGTCGGTAACCGAAGGCGAAGACAAGCCGCTGAAGTATCCGCATATGTTCGCCGCCGCCAGCCTGATGCTGCTTAACAAGGTCGACCTGCTGCCGTATCTCAACTTTGACGTAGAAAAGTGTCTGGCCTGCGCCCGCGAGGTGAACCCGGATATTGACATTATTCTGCTTTCCGCCACCAGCGGCGAAGGCATGGACCAGTGGCTTAGCTGGCTGGAGACGCAACAATGTGCATAGGCATTCCCGGACAAATCTGCGCCATTGACGGCAATCTGGCGAAGGTCGAAGTGTGCGGCATTCAGCGCGAAGTCGACCTGACCCTGGTGGGCGCGGTTGACGATCGCGGCCAGCCGCGTCTCGGCCAGTGGGTGCTGGTCCACGTGGGTTTCGCCATGAGCGTGATTAACGAAGCCGAAGCCCGCGACACCCTCGAGGCGCTGCAAAATATGTTTGAAGTCGAGCCGGACGTCGGCGCGCTGCTGTACGGCGAGGAGCGGTAAATGCGCTATGTCGATGAATACCGCGCTCCGGAACAGGTGATGCAGCTGGTGGAACACCTCCGGCAGCGCGCGCGCCTGCTGCCGCATACCGCCGAACGTCCGCTGCGCATTATGGAAGTGTGCGGCGGTCATACCCACGCCATTTTTAAATTTGGTCTCGATCAGCTGCTGCCGGAAAATATCGAGTTTATTCACGGCCCCGGCTGCCCGGTGTGCGTGCTGCCGATGGGGCGCATCGACGCCTGTATCGATATCGCCAGCCGTCCGGGGGTGATTTTCTGCACCTTTGGCGACGCCATGCGCGTGCCGGGAAAAAACGGTTCACTGCTGCAGGCTAAATCGCGCGGCGCCGACGTCCGCATCGTCTATTCGCCGATGGACGCCCTGAAGCTGGCGCAGCAGCACCCCGAGCGTGAAGTGGTGTTCTTCGGCCTTGGTTTTGAAACGACGATGCCCGCCACCGCCCTGACCCTGCGCCAGGCCCGCGAGCGCGGCGTCGCCAACTTCTATTTTTTCTGCCAGCACATCACCCTGCTGCCGACCCTGCGCAGCCTGCTCGACCAGCCGGATAACGGTATCGACGCGTTTCTCGCCCCCGGTCACGTCAGCATGGTGATTGGCACCGACGCCTACGGCTTTATCGCCAGCGACTATCATCGTCCTTTAGTGGTGGCAGGATTCGAACCGCTTGATCTACTGCAAGGCGCGGTGATGCTGGTTGAGCAGACAATAGCGCGGCACAGCGACGTGGAGAACCAGTATCGCCGGGTGGTGCCCGATGCGGGCAACCCGCTGGCGCAGTCGGCCATCGCCGAGGTGTTTTGCCTTAGCGGCGATAGCGAGTGGCGCGGTCTGGGGGTGATTAACGACTCCGGCGTGCATCTGACGGCCGCATATCAGCGTTTCGACGCCGAAGCGCATTTCCGCCCGGCGCCGCAGCGGGTCAGCGACGACCCGCGCGCCCGCTGCGGCGAGGTGCTGACCGGCCGCTGCAAACCGCACCAGTGCCCGCTATTCGGCAATACCTGCAACCCGCAGAGCGCGTTCGGCGCGCTGATGGTCTCATCGGAGGGCGCCTGCGCCGCCTGGTATCAATATCGCAGTCAGGAAATCGAAGCATGAAAAGCGTTCAGTTAGCCCACGGTAGCGGCGGTCAGGCGATGCAGCAGCTGATCGGCGATCTGTTTATGCAGGCTTTCGCCAACCCCTGGCTGGCGGAGCAGGAAGATCAGGCGCGTCTCGATCTCGCCCAGCTTAGCGCGCAGGGCGACAGGCTCGCCTTCTCCACCGACAGCTACGTCATCGATCCGCTGTTTTTCCCAGGCGGCAACATCGGCAAGCTAGCGGTCTGCGGCACGGCCAACGATGTGGCGGTGAGCGGCGCGCTGCCGCGCTATCTCTCGTGCGGGTTTATTCTCGAAGAGGGGCTGGAGATGGCCACCCTCGAAGCGGTGGTGAACAGCATGGCGCAGACCGCGCGGGAGGCCGGCATCGCCATTGTTACCGGCGATACCAAAGTGGTGCCGCGCGGGGCGGCGGATAAGCTGTTTATCAATACCGCCGGGATCGGCGTCATCCCTACCGGTATTCGCTGGGGGGCGCAGCAGATTAGCGCGGGAGACGTGCTGCTGGTCAGCGGTACGCTTGGCGATCACGGGGCAACGATCCTCAACCTGCGCGAACAGATGGGGCTTGACGGCGCGCTGTCCAGCGACTGCGCGGTGCTGACGCCCTTGATTCAGACGCTGCGCGACGTTGCTGGCGTGAAAGCCCTGCGCGATGCCACCCGCGGCGGCGTTAACGCGGTGGCCCATGAATTCGCCACCGCCAGCGGCTGCGGGATTGAACTGCACGAGAATAAGCTGCCGGTGAACGATACCGTGCGCGGCGTGTGCGAGCTGCTGGGGCTGGACGCGCTTAATTTCGCCAACGAGGGCAAGCTGCTGATCGCCGTTGCCCGCGAGGCGGCGGAAAGCGTACTTGCGCATTTACGGTCTCATCCATTAGGCCGCGATGCGGCGATAATCGGCGAGGTTGTGCCGCGCGCGGGCGTGCGCTCTGTTGGTCTGTACGGCGTGAAGCGCACGCTGGATCTTCCTCACGCCGAGCCGCTGCCGAGAATTTGTTAACGGTGCGGGCCCCCGGATTGCGGCTAACGCCTTATCCGGGCTACAACACTGCACGCACCTGTAGCCCGGCTAAGCGCAGCGCGAGCCGGGAAAAGCCAGCATGATTATCCAGCCCAAACCAGCGGGCACCCACGGATGGGTTAATGGCGGTCACAACCGCTTTATTAACAGACTATTATTTGTGTCATCACTTTCTTCTGCGCCGCTTTGCGGCGCTTTTGGACTTAAGCAATGTCGTATACACCGATGGGCGATCTTGGGCAGCAGGGTCTGTTTGATATCACCCGCATTTTATTACAGCAGCCGGATCTGGCCGCGCTGAGCGAGACGCTGACCGGCCTGGTGCAGCAGTCCGCGCTCGCCGACCGGGCGGCGATTATTCTGTGGCATTCCGGCAACCATCGCGCGGTCCGGCACGCCTGCGACGACGCGGGGCAGCCGGTGAGCTACGAGGATGAAACCGTCCTCGCCAACGGCCCGGTTCGACGCCTGCTCTCGCGCCCGGATGCGCTGCATTGCGATAGCGCCACCTTTGCCGAAACCTGGCCGCAGCTCGCCGTAAGCGGACTCTACCCCAGCTTTGGCTATTACTGCCTGCTGCCGCTGGCGGCGGAAGGGCGTATTTTCGGCGGCTGCGAATTTATTCGCGACGACAACCGGCCGTGGACCGAAAAAGAGTACCAGCGGCTGCACACCTTTACGCAAATCGTTGCCGTGGTGACCGAACAGATCCAAAGCCGGGTCAGCAACAACGTTGATTACGACCTGCTGTGCCGGGAACGCGATAACTTCCGCATCCTGGTGGCGATCACCAACGCGGTGCTCTCGCGGCTGGATATCGATGAACTGGTCGGCGAAGTGGCCAAAGAGATCCACCGCTACTTCCGCATCGACGCCATCAGCGTGGTACTGCGCAGCAACCGCAAAGGCAAGCTCAATATCTACTCTACCCACTACCTCGACGCCAGCCACCCGGTGCACGACCAGAGCGAAGTGGACGAAGCCGGTACCCTGACCGAACGGGTATTCAAAAGCAAAGAGATGCTGCTGCTCAACCTGCATGAGCACGACCCGCTGGCGCCGTACGAAAAAATGCTTTTCGAGATGTGGGATAACAAAATTCAGACCCTGTGCCTGCTGCCGTTGATGTCCGGCAATACCCTGCTTGGGGTGCTGAAGCTGGCGCAGTGCGATGAGAAAGTCTTCACCACCACCAACCTCAAGCTGCTGCGGCAAATCGCCGAGCGCGTCTCGATCGCCATCGACAACGCCCTCGCCTACCGCGAGATTCAGCGGCTGAAAGAGCGTCTGGTCGATGAGAACCTCGCCCTGACCGAACAGCTTAACAACGTCGAGAGCGAGTTTGGCGAAATCATCGGCCGCAGCGAGGCCATGAACAGCGTGCTCAAGCAGGTGGAGATGGTGGCGCAGAGCGACAGCACGGTGCTGATCCTCGGCGAAACCGGCACCGGTAAGGAGCTGATTGCCCGCGCTATTCATAATCTGAGCGGCCGCAATAGCCGCCGGATGGTCAAAATGAACTGCGCGGCGATGCCCGCCGGGCTGCTGGAAAGCGACCTGTTTGGCCACGAGCGCGGCGCCTTCACCGGCGCCAGCGCCCAGCGTATCGGCCGTTTCGAACTGGCGGACAAAAGCTCGCTGTTTCTCGATGAAGTGGGCGACATGCCGATTGAACTACAGCCGAAACTGCTGCGCGTGTTGCAGGAGCAGGAGTTCGAGCGTCTCGGCAGCAATAAGCTGATTCACACCGACGTGCGCCTGATCGCCGCCACCAACCGCGATCTTAAGCAGATGGTCGCCGATCGCGAATTTCGCAGCGATCTCTACTATCGGCTGAACGTCTTCCCGATCCACCTGCCTCCCCTGCGCGAGCGGCCGGAGGATATTCCCCTGTTGGTGAAGGCCTTCACTTTTAAAATTGCCCGCCGTCTCGGGCGCAACATTGACAGCATTCCGGCGGAAACGCTGCGCCTGCTCAGCCGCATGGAGTGGCCGGGTAACGTGCGCGAACTGGAGAACGTCATTGAGCGCGCGGTGCTGCTGACCCGCGGCAGCGTGCTGCAGCTCTCCTTACCGGAAATGAGTATCGAGACGGAGCCGCTGGCGGCGGAAGTGCTGCCGGAGGAAGGGGAAGACGAATACCAGCTGATTGTCCGGGTGCTGAAAGAGAGCAACGGCGTGGTCGCCGGACCGAAGGGCGCGGCCCAGCGTCTGGGATTAAAGCGCACGACGCTGCTTTCGCGCATGAAACGGTTGGGTATTAATAAAGACCAGCTGCAGTAGGCACATCTTCAGAACGCTGTTTCATTTTTATTTTAATGAAACAGCGTTCTGTGAGACAACTCGCTTTACCCGTTCCTGATGAATGATAAATAAGCCTTTTCCTTAATGGAGATGCTTATGACGCGTTTACCTCTGGCCGCCGCCATCGCTTTGCTTTTGGCTTCTCAGGCTGCATTTTCCTCTCTTCCCACCTTTTCCGTCTGGCCCGGCGGTGAAGCGCCCGGCGCCAAAAACAGCCCGGCGAGCGAATCGCTGGTGGAGCGCAGCAAAGACCCCTCGCTTCCCGATCGCGCGGTCACCGGCGTTCGCGCTCCGACAATTACCGTTTACGCGCCGGAGAAGCCCAACGGTATCGCGCTGCTGGTGACGCCGGGCGGCTCTTACCAGCGAGTGGTATTGGATAAAGAGGGCAGCGATCTCGCCCCGGTATTTAACGCCCGGGGCTATACCCTGTTTGTGATGACCTATCGGATGCCGGCGGACGGTCACGCGGAAGGCAGCGAGGCGCCGTTGGCCGATGCGCAGCGCGCGCTGCGTACCCTGCGGGCGCGGGCCGCCGAGTGGCATATCGACCCGCAAAAAATCGGCATTATGGGCTTTTCCGCCGGGGGACACGTAGCGGCAAGCCTGGAGACTCGCTATAGCGAACCGGCTTACGCCGCCGTGGACGCGGTTGACCAACAGAGCGCGCGGCCGGACTTCGCGGTGCTCGGCTATCCGGTTATTTCCATGGATCCGGCGATTGCCCATCCCGGATCGCGCAAGGCATTGATTGGCGAAACGCCGACGGCAGAGCGGCAGCACCGCTATTCACCGGAGCAGAACGTCACGCCGCAAACGCCGCCGACCTTTATTTTCCACGCGGTGGACGATCCTTCCGTGCCGGTGGATAACGCGCTGGTGATGTTTAACGCCCTGCGCGCGCAGCAGGTGCCGACCGAGCTGCATCTGTTCGCCGAGGGGAAACACGGATTTGGCATTCGCGGGACCCGAGACCTGCCCGCCGCCGAGTGGCCGCAGCTGGCGATGAACTGGATAGCCTCGCTGGCGGAAATGAAAAAATAGCGCCGGTAATCCCCGGCTCGCGGCTGACGCCTTAGCCGGGCTACCTGTCCACAGACGGCGGGGACCTCGAAGCCCCGGTAGGTACGGTTTCCCGGAGGCGATGCTGCGCATCTGGCCGGCTACAAGTTCGTGCGGTTTGGTAGCCCGGACAGGCGCGTCAAGCGCCGCCTCCGGGGGATTTTGCCGAGCTATTTATCAGAACTGAAGCCGTTGCTGGTCGCCAGTTCGGCAAACCACAGCGCGTTGCGCTTTATCTGCCGCTCTCCGGTTTGCAGGTCGAGCCGCCAGAAACCGTAGCGGCGCTTGAACGAGTTAATCCACGACCAGTTATCGATAAAGGTCCACTGATGCACGCCAAAGCAGTTCGCGCCGTCGGCTATCGCGCGATGCAGCTGCACCAGATGCTCTTCCATCAGGCCGATACGGAACGAATCGTCAATCACCCCGTCTGCGCCGGGTTCGCCTTCCGACTCAATATCCATCGCAATACCGATTTCCGCGAGGAACCACTTTATATTGCCGTAGTTATCGCGAATATTGGCGGCAATGTCATAAATCGCCTGCGGCAGAATCTCATTATTATCGCGATAAGGATTAAAGCGCCCTTGCGGATTCACGTAGTTTTCGAAATAGAACTCCGGGGTGAAATAGTCCAGCGTATAGTCGCTTTCGCGCGCCTTCACCCGGCGCGGAACGTAATAGTTAACGCCGAGAAAATCGACGCGCGATCCGGTAATCAGCTCCACGTCGGCTTTTGTCACCTCCGGCAGGCAGTGGTGCGCGGCCAGAATTTCGCACAGCGCTTTCGGGAACTGATGCTTCACCAGCGGATCGAGGAAGCTGCGGTTGAAGAACAGATCCGCATACCACGCCGCTTTTTGGTCTTCCGCGCTGTCGTTGCGGGTATAGGACGGCGTCAGATTCAGCACCACGCCAATCTCGCTTTCCAGCGCCAGCGCGCGAAACTCGCGCACCGCTTTGGCGTGGGCCAGCATAATGTTAAACGCCACCTGCGCCGCCAGCCTACCGTCTTTCTTGCAGGGATAGTGGAAGTCGTACAGGTAGCCGCCCTCAACCGGCACAATCGGCTCGTTGAAGGTAATCCAGTATTTCACCTTGTGACCGAATAGCTCAAAAGCGGTACGGGCAAAACGCGCGAAGAGATCGGTCACGTGCGCCGACTCAAAGCCGCCGTACTGCTTTTGCAGCGCTTCCGGCATGTCAAAATGATAGAGGTTGATCATCGGCTCGATGCCGTTTTCAATCATCTCATCAAGGTAGGCATGATAGAAACGCACCGCGTCCGCATTGGGCGCGCCGGTTTCGAAGTCGTCAATCAGCCGCGACCACTGAATCGACGTGCGGAAGGAGTTGAACCCGGTCCGCTTCATCAACGCCACGTCCTGGGGATACTGATGATAGGTGTCGCAAACGGTTTGCGGCCCAATCTGCTGATAAAAACGTTCCGGCTGTTCGGCAAACCAGCTATCCCAAATAGAACGGTGCGGCTTGTTGCTTATCCCTTCCGTTTGCGGACCGGATGCCGCCGCGCCCCATAAAAAGCCTTCCGGAAACTGATACCGGGTCATAACGCCTCCTGTAAGTTAAAAAAGGCCGCACCCAACGGGCGCAGCCAATAAGCACTACTCTGCAACCACTTCAATCGATTTGATAAACATGTAGCCCCAGTCGCCGGCGAATTTACCGAAGTCGATGCGGTTATCGCCGGCCTTCAGCTCAACCGGCACCAGCAGCTGCTGGCCCTGCTCATCGGTCTGCGGGAATTCAACCGCGATTGGCGCGCCGTCGTTGACGATAAACGAGTTTTTCTTGCCGCCCCATTTGCCGCTGAACGTCACCCGCAGCTGATACTTGCCGGCCCACGGCGCGGAAACCTGCCAGCTGACCTTATCCCCGTCGTTGGCGAACGGCCCGAGGAAGCCGTCGTCGCCAATCGCCAGCGCGTCTTTTTCGCTTTTCGCCGCCGCAATCTTGCCATCGGTCACGTTCAATACCCCGCCGCCAAAACGGCAGTAGTCGGCGGGGACTTTACCGACGGCTTCCGTCACCGTGACCTTAACGGTTTTGCTGCTTTTGAGCAGGCCGTCATCGGCGCTAAAAGTCAGCGCGTATTCACCGGGGGCGCTGAACCAGGCGCGGGTTTCGGCTTTATCCGTCGCGCAGAAGTGGGCCTGCGCGCTGCCGCCGTTGCTCCAGCTCACCGTCACGTTTCGGTCCGGGAGGGCGTCATCGCGCCAGCTCGCGCTGAGCTGCACGCCCTGGTCCTGGCTGGTGGTGAGCGTCTCCGCCAGCGCCACTACCGGCGCCTGATTCGCCTGAGTATGCTTCACGCTAATCACGTTCGAAGGCGATGAACTGCCGCTCTCGTTTTTAGCGATGACGCGGTAATAGTACGTATTCCCCAGCCGCAGACTGCGATAGTCATCGCGGAACAGATCCATCGTCTGCGGGTTCCACTCGTTAACGCCGTCGGAAATGTCGCGCCCCACGACCTTCCACGGCCCGGATGGCGAATCAGCGCGCTCAACATCATAGGCGCGCCCTACCGCCGCCCCCAGCCAGTTGATCGCAAACGGTGAATCCGTCGGCCGCAGCGTCGGCGCGTCAGGTTTCGGCAGCGGCGGCGCTTTCTCCTGCCCGTTCATCTGCGCGGCGGCGGTGCGCACCAGGTCGACCACCTCCATCTCCTGGTTGGCCTTACCTTCGACCGGGAAGCCCGGCAGATGGTAGCTGTAGTGGCCGGTGGACTCTTTGTGCCAGTAGAAGCCGCCGTCGTGACGATGACCGCGGAATCCCCAGATTAAACCGCCCGCCGCCTGCGCGCCGTTGACTTCGCTATGGACGATCGACTGCATAATGGCGTTAAGCTGCTGCGCGTCCAGCAGGCCAAATTCGCCCACCATGTAGACTTTCTTACCCGCTGCCGCCGTCAGGTCTTTTTTCACCTGTTCGGGATGGTTGTTATCGGCATTGGTGTAGTAATGGTTGCTGACGATATCGACATGGGGATCGTTAAGCGCAAACGCATTAATTTTCTTATAGGTACCATCCACCACCAGCTGGTGCGGCGCCCACTTTTTGATCCATACGGCGGTCTGCTGAAGGAACGCCGCGTTGGTGTCTTCCAGCTCGTTGCCGGTCTCCCAGGCCATAATCGCTTTTTCGTCATAGTAAGGGCGCCCGGTCACGCTGTTGGTACGGGTGATAACCTGACGAATCACGTCCAGATAGGCCTTGAAGGTTTTACTGTCGGTACGGTAAAAATCCTCCGGCTTTTCGTGGTAGAACGCCGCCAGCTGCTCGCGACCGCCCCACCACCACCAGTGATCGATAAACGGCAGAATCAGGCGCAGCCCCTGTTTGTCCGCCTCGGCGATCATGTTGTCGTACACCCGCATCGCCTTTTCGTTCAGGCGCGGCATGCCGTCGGCGGTTTCCGGGGCCAGAATATGGGTTTCGCGACCGCAGGCCTCGTCAAACGTCTGCTGCACCGAGAGTACGTATACCCGCTGCGCCCTGGCGCCGGTTTGCACGAGCGCTTTAATCCAGTTTTCCTGTTCCTCCGCCGTCGGCCAGCGGAAGTATTGCCCCCAGCCGCGCGAGTCGGCCTTGCAGGTACCGCGCGCATCGTCCTCGATACGGTGCAGTTCCGGCGCATGAATGCCCGCAAAGCGGAACACCTTGTCGCCATCTTTTAACGTCGCGCCGTCGCGGGTAATAAAGTGTTCAAAGTGCGACTGCTCCGCGGCCATCGCGCCTGCGCTTCCCAGCGCCGAAAGCAGCGCGACGAGCATCAGTTTTTTCACCGGCTTAATCATCGTTATCTCTCCTTAGAACCAGACTTCGGCCTGCACGCCGAAGTTCAGCGTATCGGTGTCGCCGCTGCGCGAGTAGCTACCGGCGGAAAGGGTATTGGTGCTCCAGTCGTAGTTGCCGTCCAGCGCGTCGGACACCCTTTTATCCCACTTCGCGTAAGTCACGAAGAAGCGCAGCTGCGGGCGAGTCCAGAAGCCGGAATCAAAGGTCAGGGTCGGCGCGATGGTCACTTTAGTCAGGCCGCCTTTGCCTTTGCCGTCCACGCCTTTGTAGTTTTTATCGTCGAGATATTCGTAGCCCAGCTCGTACTGCATGGCGAAGTTTTTGGTGATCTGCTGGTACGGGCGAATCCCCGCCACCCAGCTGGTGCGCCCCCAGCCTTCGGCGTCTTCCGTCCACCAGCGGTAGTTTTTGTCTTTCTGATAGTAGGCGAACGTGGAGATTTCCCAGTCGCCGAGCGAGGCCATGTTATCCAGCACCACGCGCCAGGACTGGGTATCGTCGAGGTTTGCCCAGCCCCAGCCGTTTTTACCCAGCGAGTCTCCCGCCGCCAGGCCGCGCCCGTACTGGAAGACCACGCGAGAGTAGCCGCCGGTCAGGCCGTAAAAGCCGTCAAAGTTGTAAACGCCGGTCACGCCGTAGCCCTTCTCCGCCGAGGTCGGGTGCTTCTCGTTGCGGTTCATGTGGTGGCCAATCAGTTCAAGATCGAAGCCGGTGCCGCCGATCTTTTTCAGCCACAGGTTGAGCGAGTAGTCATCCGGATAGCCCTGATCGCCTTTGTCGACCGGGTAGGCTTTGGTTTCATCCGTCGGCGAGAAGGCGTAAACCCCGGCATCGAAGCGCGCGAAGCCGAGATCCATGTTGTCGAAGCCGCCGCCGGTACCGTTGTACTGAATGTACTCCCAGTCGAACTGGTGGCTGGAGGTGTTGGAGCTGCTGTAGCGCTTACCGGCCCAGAAGGTCATTTCCGGGGCGAAGTCGAGATTTGACAGTTCGGCAAAACCTTCACGGAACTGCACATCATGCCCGTCGTCATCCTGACAGTTCCAGTCTGAGGTGCATTTCGACTGATGGGTAATGTTGGCCTGGACTTTAGCCACCACGCCGCTGTCCGAGGTTAACGTCACCGTCGGGATCAGTTCGATCTTGGTGTCCTCTTCGTTGCCCAGACGCCACTTGCCGTCCGGCATCAGGCCAACGGAGTCGGCGCGGTTACCGTCGGCGTTGGCGAGGATCCCCGAACGGATATAGCCGTGGAGCATAAAATCGTACTTCGGATCGGCGATGGCGCAGTCGCTCATCACCGCGAGGGCGAGTAAAGACAGAGGTATTGAATGATTTAGCCTGATCATTTTTTATCCTTGGTTATTTTTTTATTAACACTGCCTGAGAACGGGAGGAAATTTACGGATCAAAATTGGAAATGTACATCCGTTAATGGAAAGCGCTTTCCGTAATTGCCGGATGAGTTCACAAATTTAACGATAGCGGGCAAATATTCGTGATTTAGATCACATCTTTGAGCGGAAATAAAAAAGCCCGCGCGCGGCGGGCTGTGGCAGGCAGGCGAAAAGCTTAGCGTTCGGCGTCGGCGAGCTGCCGTTCATAGACCTTGAAGAACGGACGATAGAGCATCCAGGCATTAAAAATGGCGAACAGGCACATGCAGAGGTTTTTCCAGCTGCCGTTGGCTGACCACGCCGCGCCAAGCGGCGCCGGCATCGACCACGGCAGCATCGCCACCGCCCGATCGAGAACCCCAAGATGAGTTAAATACCAGGCGATACAGGCGTTTATCAGCGGTACAAAAAGAAACGGCAGCAGGAAAACCGGGTTCATGATAATCGGAAAGCCGAACAATATCGGCTCATTGATGTTAAACAGCGAGGGCAGCAGGCCAATTTTCCCCACGCTTTTCAGCTGCCGCGAACGGCTGCGCATCGCCATAAACACCAGCGGCAGCGTCGAGCCGATACCGCCGATCAGCAGGTAGAAATCCCAGAATCCCTGCAGGTAGATATGCGGCAGCGTAGCGGAACCGGCGGCCAGCGCCTGCTGGTTTTCAAACAGATAGGTCATCCAGAACGGGTTCATAATCCCGGTGATAATCAGCGCGCCGTGAATGCCGACAAACCAAAGCAGGTTGCAGATAAATAAAGAAATTAATACCGCAGTTAGGGTATCGGACGCCACCACCAGCGGCCGCACCGCTTCGCTAATCAGCTCCGGTAAAATGCGCCCGGTGCTCTGCAGCAGCAGCGCGTTGATGACGCTAATAGAGAGCATCACCACCAGCAGCGGGATCAGCAGCTGAAAGCCGTTGCGGGTCATCACCGGCACCTCTTCCGGCAGGCGGATGCACCAGCCTTTCTTATAGAAAAAGCGCACGATTTCAATAGAGTAAGTGCTTGAAATCAGCGCGGTAAAAATCCCCATTCCGCCGAGGAAAATATTGGTCGCGCCGTTGTCGCGAAAGCCGATAAACAGCAAAAACGCCAGGCAGCCGGTCAGCCCGCAGAGCCGCTCCGGCAGCCGGTACTGCTTGGCAAGGCTGGCGCTGGCGCCGAAGGCCACAATCAGCGCCACCAGCCCGATAGTCAATTCAAAGGTTGGCAGCAGAATGGGCCGCAGCTGGAAATAGAACTGGCCGAAAGCCGATGCGCCGTTAATGGAAACGGGCGGAAACAAAATCGGCACCAGCAAACTTCCCACAATCACAAACGGCATCGCCAGCGCAAAGCTGTCGCGCATCGCCGTAATGTGGTTATTGCGCGTCAGAACGTTGGCCAGCGGCGCCAGCCGCTGCTCGATGATATCGACGGCAACATTCATCAACTGAATGTTCATAATCCTGCCTTTAAGAATAGAGGTGTCGCCAGGATGATCGCGCACTCCCGGGTAAAGTAAAAGCCCGCCATAGGTGATCGTGGTCACAATAAATAAATCCACAAACGGAAAGCGCTTTCCGTTTTATATCCGTTATGACTATAGTCGGCGCATCCATCTCATCAGGAGCGATATATGAAAAAGATAATGTTGTGCTGTTCCGCGGGCATGTCCACCAGCCTGCTGGTGAAAAAAATGATCGCCGAAGCCGAGCAGCGCGGTCTGCCGGTGGAGATCAACGCCTTTGGCGTCGCGGAATTCGATCAACAGGTCGGCCATTACCAGGTGGTCCTGCTGGGGCCGCAGGTGAAATACATGCAGAAAGATCTGCAAAAGCAGGCTGATAAATACGGTATCCGCGTGGAACCCATCAACATGATGGATTACGGCATGCAGAAAGGCGGCGCCGTACTGGATTTCGCGCTTTCCCTTATCGATAACAAAAACTAAGGAAAGATCATGAGCTCTCTGTACGCGAAGCTGATCGCCGTGATTGAACAGAAGATCACGCCTATGGCGGGGGCGATCGGCCAACAAAAATACGTCACCTCCATCCGCGACGGTTTTATTACCGCCCTGCCCTTTATGATCGTCGGCTCGTTTTTGCTGGTCTTTATCTTCCCGCCGTTTTCCCCGGATACGACGTGGGGCTTTGCCCGCGCCTGGCTGCAATTTTCGCTCGATCATCGCGATGCGCTGATGCTGCCGTTTAACTTCAGCATGGGGGTGATGACGCTGTTTATCGCCGTCGGGATCGCCGCCAGCCTGGCGAAGCACCACAATCTGGACTCGCTGACCGCCGGGATGCTGTCGCTGATGTCGTTCCTGCTGGTGGCCGCGCCGCTGAAAGATGGCCAGATCTCCACCGCCTACTTCTCCGGCCAGGGGATCTTCACCGCAATTCTGGTGGCGATTTACTCTACCGAGCTGTACGCCTTCCTCAAGCGCCACAATATTACGATCCGTCTGCCGCCTGAAGTGCCGGCGGGCGTGGCGCGCTCGTTTGAGATCCTGATCCCGGTGCTGGCGATCGTGCTGACGCTGCATCCGCTGAATCTGTTTATCGAAGCGCAGCTGGGCATGATCATCCCGGAAGCGATCATGTCGCTGGTGAAACCGCTAGTGGCGGCGTCCGATACCCTACCGGCGATTCTGCTGTCGGTGCTGGTGTGCCAGGTGCTGTGGTTTGCCGGCATTCACGGGGCGCTGATCGTCACCGGGATTATGAATCCGTTCTGGATGGCGAACCTGTCGATCAACCAGGCGGCGATGGCCGCAGGCACCGCGATCCCGCATATCTATGTCCAGGGCTTCTGGGATCACTATCTGCTGATCGGCGGCGTCGGCTCCACCCTGCCGCTGGCTTTGATGCTGCTGCGCAGTAAGGCGGTGCATCTGCGGACGATTGGCCGGATGGGCGTGGTGCCGGGCGTATTTAACATCAACGAACCGATTCTGTTCGGCGCGCCGATCATTATGAATCCGCTGTTCTTCCTGCCGTTCGTGCTGGTGCCGATGATCAACGCAACCCTGGCCTACTTTGCGCTGAAGCTGGACCTGGTGAGCCGCGTGGTGTCGATGACGCCGTGGACGACGCCGGCCCCTATCGGCGCCTCGTGGGCGGCGAACTGGAGCTTTAGCCCGGTGATCATGTGCCTGATTTGCATGGCGACGGCGATGGTGATGTATCTGCCGTTCCTCAAAGCCTACGAAAAACAGCTGCTGGAGCAGGAGCACGCTAACGCGGCGGCCCAGGCCGAAAGCGCGCCGCAGTCCGCATAATTCATACTATTCAGAGGTTTGTCATGGAATTAGAAGAACAGGTAATGGGTATCATCATCAACGCCGGGCAGTCGCGTAGTCTCTGTTACGAAGCGCTGAGCTGCGCTAAAGCGGGTGATTTCGCCGCCGCCGACGAAAAAATGAAAGAAGCGGCGCATTTTGCCCGCGAGGCGCATTTGGTACAGACCCAGCTGATTGAGGCCGACGAAGGCGAGGGTAAAACCAAAATGACTCTGGTGATGGTTCACGCTCAGGATCATCTGATGACCTCGATTCTGGCGAAAGAGCTGATCGGCGAACTGATCGCCATTTACCGCTCGCGACCGCTGCACGCGTAGGGTTCCCCCTCTCCGGGGGAGAGGAGATGACGTAGCCCGGGTAAGGCGTTTACGCCGCAACCCGGGAAAACGGTAAATGCTCATGTCACCTGGCTGACTGACTTCCCGGCTCGCGCTGCGCTTAGCCGGGCTACCTGAACTACACGCGTAGCGGCCCGGGAAACCGTCGACCACAATTAAGGACAACCATGCTACATCTGGGTTTAGACATTGGCGGCACCAAAATGGAAGCCGTCCTGCTCAACGCGGCGGGCGAATGCGTCTATCGCCAGCGCCGTCCGACGCATAAAGAGAGCTACCAGGCGTTTATGCAGCAGCTGCTCGGACTGATTGCGACCGTCCGCGACTGGAGCGAACGGCCGTTTACTCTCGGCATCGGCCTGCCGGGGGCTATCGACCCGCAAAGCGGCCTGATTAAAAACTGTAACTGTCTGGTGCTCAACGGCCACGACCTGCGTCATGACCTGATGCGGGAACTTGGTCAACCGGTATGGATGGCGAACGATGCCGACTGCTTCACCCTCTCTGAGGCGGTGGACGGCGCGGGCGCGGGGGCAACGACCGTATTCGGCGTTATCATCGGTACCGGCTGCGGCGGCGGCATCGCGGTGAACCAACGGCTGCTCGGCGGGCCTAACGCCATCGCTGGCGAATGGGGACACAATCCCCTGCCGGGCTATTGCCCCGAGCGCGACGGCCCGGCGCAGCCCTGCTACTGCGGCAAAGAGAACTGCATCGAAAGCTTTATCTCCGGTACCGGCTTTGCCCGCCGCTACGGCGAGCAGGCGCCAGCGGAAGCGATTATCGCCGCCGCGCAAAACGGCGAACCGCAGGCGCTGGCCCACTGGCGGCATTTTATTGACGCTTTCGGCCGTAGCCTGGCGTCGGTAATCAATATCCTCGATCCACAGGTGATTGTACTGGGCGGCGGGCTCTCCAACGTCGGGCAAATCTATGAGCAGCTGCCGTCGGCGATTGTCCCGTATCTCTTTTCCGACAGCTGCCGAACGCAGATCAAACAGGCCCGCTTCGGCGACGCCAGCGGCGTGCGCGGCGCGGCCTGGCTGCCGGTTCTGGCCAACGCTGAAGCCGGTCGGCGGTAGACACTTTTTTCAGCAGGTATGCTAAGCTAGGCGAAAATATTCAGACAGAAAATGCCATGCCAACCATTGATGATGTTTCAAGATTAGCGAATGTCTCCCGAGCGACGGTATCCCGCGTGCTGACCGGCACGCGGGGCGTGCGCGAAGAGAGCCGGGAAGCGGTGCTGCGCGCGGTAGAGGAACTTAACTACCGCCCGAGCTTTGCCGCGCAAAACCTCGCCAGTCAGACATCTAATCACGTGGGGCTGGTGATCCCGGCGAACGATGACAGCAGCGGCGCGCGCCTGCTGCCGATGCTCTCGCTAGCGCTGAAGGGGCTGAATAAAAACCTGATAGTTCAGTACGTCACGGATGCGGCGGAACAGGCGGCGGTCGTCGACGATTTACAGCGCCAGTGCGTGGCGGTGGTGGTGCTCGGCGCCGTGCCGGCGGATGCGCCGCGCAACGTGATCTCCTTTGACCGCTTCAGCATTGCCGGGGTCAATAATCAGGGCTACGACTACGCTTTTGCCACCGAAAGCGCCTGCCGCTACGTGATCGGCAAGGGCCATCGCAATATCGCGCTGATCGTTGATAACGACAGCGATGACGCCAGCCGCCAGATGCTCGAAGGCTATCGCAACGTCCTGCAAAACTACTCCATCCCTTTTAACCGGCAACTGATGCTGGCGGCCAACGATAACGTTGAACAGGCGCTGCTGACGCTGATTAACAGCTTCAGCAAATACTCGGTGATTATCGTGAAACGGGACCGCTACGCCGCCGAAGCGATGCGCCTGCTGCGCGAGTTCAACGTTGCCGTACCGCAGGAGGTCTCGCTGCTGAGCCTAGAAGATTCTCCCCTCGCCTCGCTGCTCAATCCGCCGCTGACCTGTATCTCCTGGCCGCTGGAGCAGCTGATGGAGAACTGCCTGCAGCGTATCCGCAACCTGATTGACGAGCGCCCCACCTTCTCTCCCGAAGGGCGCACGCTGGCGGGCCGCCTGATCCCCCGCCAGTCGGTGGCCGATCTCTCCTGACTTCAGCGTCCGGCCTTCCGCGTGGCCGGGCCTTTTCCTCTCCCGCCGCGGGTTCGCACGCTAATCATTCGCCTCACATCTAAATAAGAATTATTTTCATTTATAAATAGCTTGTGCTATATAACATAGCAATGGCTATAAATGATGATTAATTAACCGCAACGTTGTGAGGGACCTTATGCTGCACCTGCCACCCCTGAAGCATCTGATGTTTGCCGCCACGCTGGCGCTGCTGGCCGTCGCCCCCGTCCAGGCAAAAGAGAAATTTAAAGTGATTACCACCTTCACGGTGATCGCCGATATGGCGCAAAACGTCGCGGGCGACGCCGCCGACGTCAGCTCCATCACCAAACCGGGGGCCGAGATCCATGAATATCAGCCGACCCCCGGGGATATCAAACGCGCGCAGGGCGCACAGCTGATCCTCGCCAACGGCCTGAACCTTGAACTGTGGTTCGCCCGCTTTTATCAGCACTTAAACGGCGTACCGGAAGTGGTGGTCAGCAACGGTATTCAGCCGATGGGCATCAGCGAAGGGCCGTATAACGGCAAACCCAACCCGCACGCGTGGATGTCGGCGGACAATGCGCTGATCTACGTCGATAATATTCGCGACGCGCTGGTGAAATACGATCCTGCGAACGCCGACGCCTATCGCCACAACGCCGAAGCCTACAAAGAGAAGATCCGCCAGACCATGGCGCCGCTGAAGGCGGAACTGGCGAAGCTGCCGCAGGATAAGCGCTGGCTGGTGACCAGCGAGGGCGCGTTCTCCTATCTGGCCCGCGATAACGGCCTCCAGGAGCGCTATCTGTGGCCGATAAACGCCGACCAGCAGGGCACCCCGCAGCAGGTGCGCAAAACCATCGACACCATGAAGAAAGAGCGGATCCCGACTATCTTTAGCGAAAGCACCATCTCTGATAAACCGGCGCGTCAGGTGGCCCGGGAGGCCGGCGCCCACTACGGCGGCGTCCTGTACGTCGACTCTCTGAGCGCCGCCGATGGCCCGGTGCCGACCTATCTCGACCTGCTGCGCGTCACCACCCAAACCATCGTCCAGGGCATCAACGACGGACTAAGGAAACAGGCATGAGTCACGAGCTGCCGGGCCTCGCGGTCAACAACGTCAGCGTCACCTACCGCAACGGTCATACCGCGCTGCGCGATGCTTCGTTTAGCGTCCCACGCAGCGCCATCGCGGCGCTGGTCGGGGTGAACGGCTCGGGAAAATCGACGCTGTTTAAAGCGCTGATGGGCTTTGTGCGCGTCGGAAAAGGCGATATTGCGATTCTCGGTCAGCCGGTTAATCGCGCCCTGCGGCAGAACCTCGTCGCCTACGTTCCGCAGGCGGAAGAGGTGGACTGGTCCTTCCCGGTGCTGGTGGAAGATGTGGTGATGATGGGGCGCTACGGCCATATGGGCTGGCTACGGCGGGCCAAACCGCGCGACCATGAGATTGTCGACGCCGCCCTGGCGCGGGTCGGTATGAGCGAGTACCGCCACCGCCAGATCGGTGAACTCTCCGGCGGGCAGAAAAAGCGCGTGTTTCTGGCCCGCGCTATCGCTCAGCAGGGAAAAGTCATTCTGCTGGATGAACCCTTTACCGGCGTCGACGTGCAGACCGAAGCGCGCATCATCGAGCTGCTGCGGGAATTGCGCGACGAAGGCTGCACCATGCTGGTTTCCACTCACAACCTCGGCTCGGTAAGCGAGTTCTGCGACTACACGGTGATGGTCAAAGGCACCGTGCTGGCCAGCGGCCCGACGGAAAGCACCTTTACCGCCGAAAACCTCGAACTGGCGTTTAGCGGCGTGCTGCGCCACGTGGTGCTGAGCGGCGCGGAAGAGCGGATTATCACCGACGATGAGCGGCCGTTTATCAGCCGTCGGGCGGCGGGAGGCGAAAGATGAGCTGGCTACTGGAGCCGTTTGGTTATCACTATATGCTGAACGCGATGTGGGTCTCGGCGCTGGTGGGCGGGGTGTGCGCGTTTCTCTCCTGCTACCTGATGCTTAAAGGCTGGTCGCTGATTGGCGACGCCCTCTCCCACTCCATCGTGCCCGGCGTGGCGGGCGCTTATATGCTCGGCCTGCCCTTCGCGCTGGGGGCGTTTCTTTCCGGCGGTCTGGCGGCGGGCAGCATGCTGTTTCTTAACCAGCGTTCGAAGCTGAAGGAAGACGCGATTATCGGCCTGATCTTCTCCTCTTTTTTCGGTATTGGCCTGTTTATGGTGTCGCTGAACCCCACTTCGGTGAATATCCAGACCATTATTCTCGGCAATATTCTGGCCATCGCCCCGGAGGATATTATCCAGCTGGCGGCGATTGGCTCTATTTCGATGGCGATTCTGCTGCTGAAGTGGAAAGACCTGATGGTGACCTTTTTCGATGAAAACCACGCTCGTTCCATTGGCCTGAATACCACCGCGCTGAAGCTGCTGTTCTTTACCCTGCTGGCGGCCTGTACCGTGGCGGCGCTGCAGACCGTCGGCGCGTTTCTGGTGATTTGCCTGGTGGTGACGCCCGGGGCCACCGCCTGGCTGTTGACCGACCGCTTCCCGCGCCTGCTGGCGATTGCCGTCGCGATTGGCAGCCTGACCAGCTTTTTCGGCGCGTGGCTGAGCTACTATCTGGACGGGGCGACGGGCGGGATTATCGTCGTCGCCCAGACGCTGCTGTTTTTAGCCGCTTTTGTTTTCGCGCCGAAGCACGGCCTGCTCGCCAGCCGTCGCCGCGCCAGGGAGGCCTCATGCTGAGCGCGCTGATTGAACCTTTCCAGTTCTCCTTTATGGTCAACGCCATGCTGGTGGCGGCGATCGTTGCCGTCCCCTGCGCGCTGCTGTCGGTGTTTTTGGTGCTCAAGGGCTGGGCGCTGATGGGCGATGCCATGAGCCACGCGGTTTTTCCGGGCGTGGTGGTGGCGTATATTCTCGGTATCCCCTTCGCCATCGGCGCGTTTATCGCCGGGTTGTTCTGCGCCATCGCCACCGGTTATCTCGACGATAACAGCCGCATTAAGCGCGATACGATCATGGGCATCGTATTTTCCGGGATGTTTGGCGCGGGCCTGGTGCTGTACGTGTCGATTCAGTCGGAGGTCCATCTCGATCATATTCTGTTTGGCGACATGCTGGGTATTTCCGCCAGCGATATTGCGCAAACGTCGCTGATCGCGCTGGCGATTGCGCTGATAATCGGGTTTAAGTGGCGTGATTTTCTGCTGCACGCCTTTGATCCGCAGCAGGCGAAGGCCAGCGGATTGCGCTGCGGGCTGCTGCATTATGGGCTGCTATGCATGATTGCGCTGACCATCGTGGCGACGCTGAAAGCGGTGGGGATCATTTTGTCGATTTCGCTGCTGATAGCGCCGGGGGCGATCGCTCTGCTGCTGACGCGACGTTTTGTCAGCGCCCTGCTGCTGGCGGTGGCGATAGCGTTAAGCTGTTCGCTGGGCGGCGTGTGGCTGTCGTTTTATCTCGACAGCGCCCCGGCGCCGACCATTGTGGTGCTGTTTACCGCCCTGTTCGTTATCGCGTTTGTCTGGACGTCGGTTCGCGATAGTCAAACCACGGCTCGTTCCGGCGAAGCCCCGGGTCGCGGCTGACGCCTTACCCGGGCTACAGACCGCACGAATTGTAGCCCGGCTAAGCGCAGCGCGAGCCGGGGAGTTTATTGCGGCTTTTTGGGCCGATACTTTTCCGGTAACTCCGGCACCGGGCGTTTGTCATCGATCAGGTGGCGAATCGTCAGGATCGGGTGCCGCCAGAGCATCCGCGGCCCCGCCCAGCGCATAATCTGCTTCATCTCTTCGCGTTTCGCGGGCTGATAGCAGTGCACCGGGCACTGCTTGCAGGCGGGCTTTTCTTCACCAAATACGCACTTATCCAGCCGCTTGTCGGCATAGCCGTTGAGCGCCTGATAGTGTTCGGCGTCGTCGCGGGCATCCGGGCAGCGGCGCTGGTAGAGCGCAATCATGCTGCTAATGGTCTTTTTTTCCCGCGCAATACGTTTGCCCGCCATCGCCTGTTCCCTCCGATAAAGATGCATTCATAATACACATTCAGAGAGGACGATGCAGCCCCATACTCCCTGAGGATTATGCCGGTTTATCCACGTGCCCCAGCGGTTTTTCCGGGAAGCACACATCGCGCACCCGGCGCTTGAGCTCCGCCGCGTCGGGGAAACCGCCATCCTGCTTGCGCTCCCAGATTTGCACATCATCAACGGCCACCACGAAGATCCCGCCGGTTCCCGGAACCAGCGTGACCGAAGCGATATCGGTGCTAAAGCTGTGCAGCAGTTCCTGTGCCATCCAGCTGGCGCGCAGCATCCAGTTGCACTGCGAACAGTAGGTGATGGTAATCGCGGCTTTATGGCTCATCGGCTTCTCGCTGTCGGTAAAAGGGCAAATTGTAAACAACTTGCAGATTAATTGAAGATAACATGATTATTTTGTTGCAAACGATAATACCTATCATTACCATTCGCAATCAACAAGCATGGAGAAAAAACGTCCAGTAACGGAATAACCGGACACACCTGCACTCTGGAAGTAACGCGTGAGCCAATACTCAAAACCTATCCCAGTAGGCGTCATTGGCGCAGACAGTTTGAACACGGCCAGCGCGGAAGAACCGGAGCGTACACGTAGTACGTGAGGATTCTGAGCACTGCCCAGGTTCAAAATGGCAAGCAAAATAGCCCTAATGAGATAGGTTCTAATAATTATTAAGGCGTGGCTACTATGTATAACTCCACTCAATCAACAGCATGGTTCAAGAAAAGCCTGCTGGTGACTTCTTTGCTTACAGCAATTTATCAGACTTCCGCCGGGGCGGCTGATACCACCGCGAAAATCACCAGCAGCGCATCGACTGATGACAGCTCGGAACGGATGACCGTTACCGCGCCGGCGCCGTTGCTGAAAGCGGGCAGCGAACATTCGATCGGCGCTCAGGAGCTGCAGGATAAAGGGGCCAACGACTTTGGCTCGATCATGCGCTACGAGCCGCTCATTAGCGCCACCGGCGCCAGCGGCGGTTCCGGCAACGGCAAAAGCGGCTTCGACCGCGGCGGCTATACCGGCTACAACATCCGCGGCATGGAGAGCAACCGCGTCGGGATCGACGTCGACGGCATCGCCCAGCCGAACGCCACCGGGCGCAGCTACGCCAGCCGCGCGGGCCTTAATACCTTCGGTATGGGCCGCGACTATATTGACCCCTATATGTACGGCAGCATCGATATTCAGTCCGGGGCGACATCAACGGAAACCGCTAACAGCGCCATCGGCGGCAACGTCTCTTTCCGCCCGAAATCCGCGGATGACTATCTGCATCCGGGCAAAACCAGCGCCTTCGGCTACCGCAGCGGCTACGACTCGTCCGATCGCAGCTGGCACAACGGCGTCACGGTCGCCGGCGGCGACGAGACCCTGCGCGGGATCTTCATATACAGCCGTCGCGACGGTCAGGAGACGGAAAATAACAGCGGGACCGTTGATTCCTATCCGGCAAACTGGCACTCGGACGCCTTTATGGCCTCCGGGATCTGGCAGCCCAATGACGAACATAAGTTCACCAGCACCTTCGATTATTACCATAAAACGAACCACACGCATTACGACGCCTGGGACTCCAGCGGCAACAGCGTTATCGGTACGTCAAACCAGACCAGCCAGACCCGCCGCTGGGGCCTGAGCCTGAAAGACGACTGGACGCCGATGAACGACTATATCGACAGCGTATCGACCAAAGTCTACTACCAGCATACCGAGGCCCATGACTGGACATATATGCCGGACAGCGTCACCCGCGCGATGCAAACGGTGAGCTCCGACTACGATACCGACACCTGGGGGATTCAGAGCGCGCTGGCGAAATCGATAGGCCGCCACGATCTGAGCGCCGGTTTTAACGCCAGCACGACGAAAACCCAGCGGCCGTTAACCCAGTCGCCAACCCCGAGCGCCTATAGCCAGATTATGCAGCCGGACGCCGACAGCCGCGGCTATATCGTCGCCGGCTTCCTGCAGGACAAAATTAACTTCGACCTCGACGGCCATAACTTTGCGGTTATCCCGGGCATTCGCGTGATGCATCAGTCGACCAAACCGGAAAACGTCTCCGATTTGGCCAACAACAGCAGCGTGCTGACCGGTTCCGACGTGTCAAATCTGTACGGTAAGAACGCTGATACCCAGGCGCTGCCGTCGCTGGTCTTGCAGTACGATATCACCCCGCGCCTGATGACTTATCTGCAATATCAGCGCGGCGCGCAGTTCCCGAACGCCAGCCAGCTATACGGTTCGTGGAACCTCGGCTCCAGCTACGCCGGACGCGCCCAGTATGCGCTGATCGGCAACACCGATCTGAAAACCGAAACCAGCGATAACGTTGAGTGGGGGATGAAAGGCGAAGTGGCGGATGGCATCACCATGCGTACCGCGCTGTTCTACAACACCTATAAGAACTTTATCGCCTATACCCGCTACACCCGCGCCAATAATCCGACGCAGTTCACTAACGTACCGTCGAACATCTACACCATTTACCAGGCGGAAAACCGCGATAAAGCGTACATCTACGGCGGCGAAATCAGCGCTAAATTCAACTTTGGCACCTGGTTTGAAGAGGTTAACGGCCTGAGTGCCACCCTCGCTTACGGCTATAGTGAAGGGCAATCGAAATCCAGCTACAGCGGCGATAAGTACGTCGACCTCGATAGCGTCGCGCCAATGAAGGCCATCGTCGGCGTGGCGTGGGACGATCCGGCAAAAGTGTACGGCACCGCGCTGACCGCCACCTTTGTTAAGGGCAAGCGCGCCACCGCCACCAACCGTGAAAGCTATACCAACACCGGCTCCGCCATTACCGATTCGACCAGCGAATACATGCGCGTTCCGGGCTACGGCATGCTGGACTGGACCGCGTACTGGCAGGTCGCGAAGAACGTGCGCGTCAACGGCGGCGTGTACAACATTACCGATCGTAAATACTGGGATTATCTGAGCAGCCGCAATATCGAAACGGCGACGAACCAGGACGCCAACGACAGAGCGCTGGCGGTGATGCCTGGCCGCACCTGGCAGCTGGGCGTGAACGTCGATTTCTGACCGGCCAATAATAAGAAACCTGCTCCCCGGCCGCGCGCCGGGGAAACTCATCGTAGAGAAGGATGTGAATTATGCAAAACACCCAACCGCAACATACCCCGCTGTGGCAGCGCTATCTGTCAACGAAAGCGCAATCTTCCGCGAAATACGCCCGCGATATCGCCGCCGAAATGGGGATTAGCGAAGCCGAGCTGACCGAAGCCCGCCTGGGCTACGATGCCGTACGTCTGCAGGACGACGCCCGCGCCATTCTGACGGCGCTGGAAACCGTGGGGGAAACCAAATGCATCTGCCGCAACGAATACGCGGTGCATGAGCAGGTCGGCAAATTTACCCATCAGCATCTGAGCGGCCACGCCGGGCTGGTGCTCAATCCGCGCGCCCTCGATCTGCGCCTGTTTCTCAGCCAGTGGGCCAGCGCTTTTCGCCTGAACGACAACGGCCGCCAGAGCATCCAGTTCTTCGATCCGCACGGCGACGCGCTGCTCAAGGTTTACACCACCGGCAATACCGACATGGCGGCCTGGGATGCGCTGATTGCCGGGCATACGCAGCAATCGCCTGCCCCGCTGGCGATTCGCCCGGCCGAACCGCTGAAATATGCCGACTCCGCCGACGCGGCGGCGCTGGAAAATGAATGGCGGGCCATGACCGACGTTCACCAGTTCTTCGGCCTGCTGAGAAAATATAGCCTGTCGCGCCAGCAGGCTTTCCGCCTGGTCAGCGACGACCTCGCCTGCCGCATTGACACCCAGACGCTGCCGGGCCTGCTGGAAACCATCCGCCAGGATGGCAACGAGATCATGATTTTTGTCGGCAACTGCGGCTGCGTGCAAATCTTCACCGGCGCGCTGGAAAAGGTCGCCCCGATGCGCGGCTGGCTGAATATCTTCAACCCCGCGTTTACCCTGCATCTGCGCGAGGAGAGCGTGGATGAGATCTGGGTGACCCGCAAACCGACCTCTGACGGCCACGTCACCAGCGTCGAGCTGTTCGCCAAAGACGGCACGCAGATCGCACAGCTGTTCGGTCAACGCAGCGAAGGCCACCCGGAGCAGGCGCAGTGGCGTGCGCAGGTCGATCGTTTGACCACCGAAGGGCTACTCGCATGAAGCGCTGGCTGATATTACTTGCGGCGTTTCCGCTGTTGGCCAGCGCCGCCGCCGAGCGGATTGTGTCGCTCGGCGGCGACGTCACGGAGGTGGTTTACGCCCTCGACGCCCAGCGGCAGCTGGTGGCAAAAGACAGCACCAGCACCTGGCCTGCCGCCGCACAGAGCCTGCCGGATGTGGGCTATATCCGCCAGCTGAACGCCGAGGGGATCCTCTCCCTGCGGCCGACGCTAGTGCTGGCCAGCGCCCAGGCGCAGCCCTCGCTGGTGCTGAAAAAGGTTGAAGAGAATAAGGTTAAGGTGATCAACGTCCCGGGCGGCTACGACCTGCCGGCAATCGAGGCAAAAATTGGCGTGATTGCCGACGCCCTTGGTAAGCAGAGCGAAGGTAACGCCCTGCGCCAGAAGGTTCATCAGCAGATCGCGCAAATTCCGTCGCAGCCCGTGAACAAGCGGGTGCTGTTTATTCTCAGCCACGGCGGCATGAATACCATGGTGGCCGGGAAACAAACCGCGGCGGATGGCGCAATCAGGGCGGCCGGGCTGCAAAATGCCATGCAGAGCTTCGACCATTATCGCAGCATGTCGCAGGAGGGCGTTATCGCCAGTAAACCGGACCTGGTGGTGATCTCCGCCGATGGGCTGAAAGGCATGGGCGGCGAAGCCGGGCTCTGGAAGCTGCCGGGGCTGGCGCAGACGCCTGCGGGACGCCATAAGCAGGTACTGGTGATAGATGATATGGCCCTGCTCGGCTTTGGTCCGCGCACCCCGCAGGCGGTGCTCGCGCTGCGGCAAAAAGCGGAGCAGCTGCCCTGATGCGCTCCCACCCTGCCCGTCATCTGTGGTTAATGACGCTGCTGCTGATTGTCCTGACGCTGCTCGCCACGACCCTGGGCGCCATGCGTCTGCCGTTGGCCAGCCTGCTGCCCTCCGGCGATGAGATCCTGAGAAACATCTGGCTGACCATTCGTTTGCCGCGAGTGCTGCTGGCGCTGCTGGTCGGCGCCGCGCTGGCGCTCTCCGGCTGCGTGATGCAGGGGCTTTTTCGCAACCCCCTCGCCGATCCGGGGCTGTTAGGGATCAGCGGCGGCGCGGCGCTGGCGGTCGCCTGCTGGCTGGTGCTGCCTCTGTCGGTGCCGCCGCTCGTGGCGCTGTACGCCCCGATGCTGGCGGCGTTTGTCGGCAGCATGGCGGTGATGGTGGTGATTTTTATCCTCAGCCGGGCGGGAGACGCCTCGCTTTCGCGCCTGCTGCTGGTCGGCATCGCCATTAACGCCCTGTGCGGCGCGCTGGTCGGGGTACTGGCGTGGATCAGCAACGATACCCAGCTGCGCCAGCTTTCGCTGTGGGGGATGGGCAGCCTCGGGCAGGCGGAATGGTCGACGCTGCTGGTGGCGGCCACGCTGATGATCCCGGCTTCCCTCGTGGTGTGGGCGATGGCTTCACGGCTTAACCTGCTGCAGCTGGGCGATGAAGAAGCGCACTACCTCGGCGTCAACGTTCGCGCCCTGCAGCGTCTACTGCTGCTGTGCAGCGCATTGCTGGTGGCGTCGGCGGTGGCTATCAGCGGCATTATCGGCTTTATCGGTCTGGTCGTGCCGCATTTGATGCGGATGTGGCTGGGGCCGGACCATCGCGGCCTGGTTCCCGGTTCGCTGCTGTGCGGCGCGATGTTACTGCTGCTGGCCGACACGCTGGCGCGTACCGTTGCCGCCCCCGCCGAGATGCCGGTCGGGCTGTTGACCAGCGTACTCGGCGCGCCGTGGTTTCTGTGGCTGATTTTTCGTCGGGAGAAAGGGACCCATGGATAACCGCTATAGCGCGCGTTCGCTGTCGCTGCGTCTGGGTAACCGGCAGATTATTCATGATGTTTCGCTCCAGCTCTGCGGCGGTGGAATGACGGCATTGATTGGCCCCAACGGCGCCGGTAAATCAACCCTGCTGCGCCTGTTGACCGGTTATTTAACGCCCGACGGTGGCGTACGGGTGGTGGAGGGCCGTCCGCTGGAGAGCTGGTCGGCAGAAACGCTTTCCCGCCGCCGGGCGGTGATGCTGCAGCGTACCCAGCTTCACGCCGACTGGCCGGTTGAGACGGTTATCGCCATGGGCCGTTCGCCGTGGGGCGGCGTAGCAAATGCGGAGATGATCCGCCGGGTGATGGAAGAGACCGGCTGCGATCATCTGGCCGGGAGACGCTACCCTTCCCTCTCCGGCGGCGAACAGCAGCGGGTGCAGCTGGCCCGCTGTCTGGCACAGCTGTGGCGCGATGGCGCCCCCGAGGGCTGGCTGTTTCTCGATGAGCCCACTTCGGCGCTGGATCTCTATTACCAGCAGCACCTGCTGCGCCTGCTCAAACGCCTGACCCGCAGCAGCCGGCTGCACGTCTGCATAGTGCTGCACGACCTGAACCTCGCGGCGCTGTGGGCCGACCGGATTCTGCTGCTGCATCAGGGGAAGCTGGTAGCCGAGGGCACGCCGCAGGAGGTGATCCAGCAGCCGATTATCAGCCGCTGGTACGGCGCGGAGGTCAGCATGGGGGAACATCCCGATGCGGCCGTTCCGCAGGTCTATCTGGCGCCGTGAACTGGTAGCAGTGTTGCGCCAGAATAGTCCAATGCCAGCTAATAATCCTTTCCCGGCTCGCGCTGCGCTTAGTCGGGCTACAATTCGTGCGGTATGTAGCCCGGCGAAGGCGTCAGCCGCGCCCGGAGGACTCCATAAGGGCGCTCGTTGTCAGTAAGGCATTGACGTCCGTTCCGTTCGTGATTAGCCGGTTACGGTCTTGAAGCCGTACCATCCGGCGTCCGCGCCATCGTCCATGACGGAATGCCACCTTCGCACGGATACTTCGCCGCTTCGGCCTCATCAAGATCAATTCCCAGACCCGGTTTATTATTTAGGTAGGCATAACCGTGGTCTATCTCCGGGCATCCCGGGAAGACATCGCGCAAGGCATCATTCATCGGCGTGTACTCCTGAATACCGAAGTTGGGCGAGCTAAGATCAAGGTGCATGTTCGCGCAAACCCCAACCGGTGAGATATCGCCAGGCCCATGCCATGCGGTGCGCACACCGTTAAGCTCGCTATACACCGCCAGTTTCTTCGCCGGCGTAATCCCGCCGATAGTGCTGACATGGCAGCGGATAAAATCGATCAGCTTATTGTCGATTAAGGGCTTCCACTCATTCACATTCACAAACAGCTCCCCCATAGAGATCGGCGTGGAGGCCTGCTGGCGGAGCATTTTAAGCCAGTCGATATTTTCCGGGGCGACAGGATCTTCAAGGTAGAAGAGCTGATATTGTTCAAGCGTTTTGGCGAGATGAATTGCGGTTACCGGCGTCACGCGCTCATGCACGTCATGAATGAACTCAATACCGAATCCCAGCTTGTTGCGCAGATGGTCAAACAGGCGAGGAACACTTTTAGCATAAGCGTCCGGGTCAAAATAGATTCCCGGCGTTTTGCTGCGCGGGGAACGCTTCGGTTGGATATTTTTCGCCCGCGCCAGTTGGGTCGCAATGAGCTTAAGATCGTCGGTACCCGCACCGCCGTACATCCCCATCTGACAGCGTACGTACTGGTATCCCTCTTCCATTCTGGCGCGGATATTGTCCTCGACTTCGACTTCGTCCCCGCCATCGGTATGGCAATACAGCGGAATGCCGTCGCGGCATTTACCGCCTAACAAATCATACACCGGCATGCCCGCCAGCTTACCTTTAATATCCCACAGCGCCATATCCACACCGGATAGCGCGTTGTTCATAATCGGTCCGCTGCGCCAGTAGCCGCTGACCGCGCCAGACTGCCAGATATCTTCAATTCGCGTGGGATCTTTGCCAATGAGAAAAGGCGCCATGTACTCATCGATAGCGCTTTTCACGGCGAAGATTCGCTGGGTAAACGTCGCACAGCCCAAGCCATACAGGCCTGGCTCGTTGGTTTCGACCTTCACAACCGCCAGATCAATGCCGCCGGGCGCCGTCAGAATCGTTTTCACGTTGGTGATTTTCAGGTTACTCACTTTAACTCCTCAGTTCACAGAATTAACTGCCTGTCATGCTGTAAGCGAATATTATCGCCATATTTGTAAGTTGTCCTACAACTTTGCATTGTTATAACACGACGATTAGCGGCTCGTATCCTCAATCTTTATTTCTGTGATCGCGATCATACCAGCAAACAAAAAAAGAATTAAAAACAATATATACAATGAGTTATACAAAACACCTCATTTAAACAGGAGTTGTGTTTGTGATCTATATTGCAAATTTATTTTTAGCTTATTGCTTTTGCTTCGCCAAAAAATCAAGCTTAAATAAGACAGTCGTCATACAAGTAAAATTAAGCGAGGAAATAAAAATGAGCGCATTATTCGATTTAACGGGAAAAACGGCTCTGGTCACCGGTTCGGCGCGCGGTCTCGGTTTTGCCTATGCGGAAGGCCTCGCTGCGGCAGGCGCCAGAGTGATACTGAACGATATTCGCGAAACGCTGCTGGCAGAGTCGGTCGATGTGTTGGCAAGTAAAGGCTACAGCGCGCACGGCGCGGCGTTCGACGTCACCAGCGAAGATGCGATTGAGAAAGCCTTTAGCAAACTGGATGCACAGGGCATTCACGTGGATATTTTGATAAACAACGCCGGGATTCAATACCGCAAACCGATGGTAGAACTGGAGCTGGAAAACTGGCAAAAAGTGATTGATACCAACCTGACCAGCGCATTTCTGGTCTCGCGCGCCGCGGCAAAACGAATGATCGCCCGCCGGTCCGGCGGTAAAATTGTCAATATTGGTTCGCTAACCAGCCAGGCTGCACGGCCTACCGTCGCTCCCTACACGGCGGCAAAAGGGGGGATCAAAATGCTCACCTGCTCCATGGCGGCGGAGTGGGCACAGTTCAATATACAGAGCAACGCTATTGGTCCAGGCTATATTTTGACCGATATGAATACCGCCCTTATCGAAGATAAGCAGTTTGATAGCTGGGTGAAAAACAGCAACCCATCGCAGCGCTGGGGCCGCCCGGAAGAATTGATTGGTACTGCGGTTTTCTTGTCCTCGAAAGCCTCAGATTATATCAACGGGCAGATTATTTACGTCGACGGCGGCTGGTTGGCGGTTCTGTAATTGAATTCGATAACCGTCAACAGATGTATAAAAACCTACTCTGGAATAGAGATTATGATTGATAAAATACAAAGAAAACTCGCACCTTTACGCTGGAAAAAACTTATTCCTCTGGCATTTATCACCTATAGTCTGGCCTATTTAGATCGTGCTAACTATGGGTTTGGTGCCGCATCAGGCTTAGCAGAAGATCTCAACATCACCCCTGGGATATCATCTCTGTTAGGTGCTTTATTCTTTCTAGGATATTTTTTCTTTCAGGTTCCAGGTGGAATTTATGCTGAAAAACGCAGCGCTAAAAAGCTCATATTTTGGAGCCTTATTCTGTGGGGCATCCTGGCGACTGCTACAGGTATGGTCCACGATGTAAAGGTCCTGGCGGTGATTCGTTTTCTGCTTGGAGTTGCAGAAAGTGTCGTTATGCCTGCAATGCTCGTATTTCTAAGTCACTGGTTTACTAAGAAAGAACGTTCAAAAGCCAACACTTTCCTTTTTCTGGGAAACCCGATTACTGTGCTATGGATGTCCGTTCTTTCGGGCTATTTAGTTGATGCCTTTGGCTGGCGAGGAATGTTTATCATTGAAGGCGTACCTGCAATTATTTGGGCGGCAATATGGTGGTTTGTTTTTGTAGACCGTCCAGCGGATGCAAATTGGTTAACACAAAAAGAGAAAACTGACATTGAGGCTGCACTTGCAGCTGAGCAAACAAACATAAAAGAAATAAAAAACTACAGTGAGGCCTTCCGTTCAGGAAAAGTACTTTCCCTTTCCTTTATACATTTTTTCTGGAATATCGGAATGTATGGTTTCATCATGTGGCTACCGTCTATTTTGAAATCAGCATCAGGCTTGAGTATTGTCGCAACAGGTTGGTTATCCGCGGCGCCTTATCTTTTAGCCGTTCCACTAATGTTAAGCGCATCCTGGTATTCAGACAAATTTCTGAATCGAAAAATTATTGTACTTCTCTTTTTAGGACTTGGTGCCGTTTGCTTTATCGGTTCCTTCACCATTGGAGCCTCCAATTTCTGGTTATCCTATATGCTACTGATGATTGCAGGCGGAGCGATGTATACACCATACGGTCCATTTTTCGCGGCAATACCTGACATGATCCCAAGGAATGTGATGGCTGGGGCGATGGCTTTCATCGTTAGTTTTGGTGCGCTTGGCTCTTTCGTTGGATCATGGATTGTAGGCTATCTAAATGGTTTGACCGGTGGGCCTGGTACCTCTTATATTTTCATGGGCAGTTCACTTGTCCTGGCCGTTTTACTGACTTCAATGACCGCTTTTACCAGTAAAGAGTCCAGTAGCGCAAAAGTACAGCCTTGTTAATATCAGGCGCCCTAAGGGGCGCTTTGTTTTTAAAAATGGTATATTACCCGATTATTTATAACTCACACGGACAGCGATCTTGAGCATAAAATCCATTCAAAAACAGAACGTTGTAAATGAAATTTATGATCAGATCAGCGCAAAGCTGCTGGATGGGAGCTGGCCGCCGGGTAGCCGCCTTCCGTCTGAAGCGGAGCTGACCGCTTCCTTTAACGTTAGCAGGGTCAGCGTGCGCAGCGCGGTCCAGCGCTTTCGCGATCTCGGCATCGTCGTCACTCGTCAGGGGAGCGGTAGCTACGTAAGCGATCACTTTACGCCGCAGATGCTGAGCAACGATCCTCGTCCCATCATGCATCTTAGCCGCGAAGAGTTTCACGATATGATGGTCTTCCGCCAGACCGTGGAGTTCAAATGCGTGGAGCTGGCCGTTACTCATGCCACGGAAGAGGACATTCTTGAGCTCGAACAGGCGCTCAACAATATGCTGATTAACAAAGGCGACTACAAAAAGTATTCGGAGGCAGACTACGCTTTCCATCTGGCTATCGTCAGGGCTTCACACAACAGCGTCTTTTATAACGTAATGAATTCAATAAAAGATATTTATTACTATTATCTTGAAGAGCTGAATCGCGCGCTCGGTATCACCCTTGAGAGCGTAGAAGCCCATATCAAAGTCTACATGTCGATAAAAAACCGCGATGCCAGTACAGCAGTGAAAGTACTTAACGAAGCCATGTCGGAGAACGTTACCGCCATTGATAAAATTAAGTCTTCAACCAGCAGCAACAATTGATTAATCGCCCTCCCCTCTTATTACAACTTTCCGTTGCCGGTCTCGCTACCGGCAACGGCGGTTTTATAGTGCGTTAGAAAATTGTCCGATACAGCGCTTTAATCTCTTCCAGATTGGTGTCGCGCGGGTTGCCGCCGGTGCACACGTCCGCCAGAGCCGCCGCCGCAAGGGCATCAATATCCTCTTCTTTCATACCGACATCGCGCAGGCGCGCCGGGATATTGACGTCGCGATTCAGCTGCGCCACCGCCTCAATGGCTGCCTGACGCGCTTCGGCAATCGGCAGAGTTGACGCCTGCTTGTTGCCCAGGGCCACCGCGATGTCGCGATATTTTTCGCCAGTATATTCGGCGTTGTAGGCCATGATATGCGGCAGCAGCACCGCGTTAGCCACGCCGTGCGGCGTACCGTAGAACGCGCCCAGCGGGTGGGCCATACCGTGGACCAGCCCCAGACCAACGTTTGAGAAGCCCATTCCGGCAATATACTGCCCCAGCGCCATCCCTTCCGCGCCCTGCGCCTCGCCCTGAACGGAAGCACGCAGCGAGCGGCCAATCACCTCGATAGCCTTCAGATGCAGCATGTCGGTGAGTTCCCATGCGCCTTTAGTGATGTAGCCTTCAATCGCATGGGTTAGCGCGTCGACGCCGGTCGCCGCCTTCAGGCTGGCCGGCATGCTGCTCATCATCTCGGCATCGATGATCGCCACTACCGGGATATCGTGCGGGTCGTAACAAACAAATTTGCGCCGATTCTGTACGTCGGTAATCACGTAGTTGATGGTGACTTCGGCTGCCGTACCGGCGGTGGTTGGGATCGCAATCATCGGCACGGCGGCGTTTTTCGTCTCCGCTCCGCCTTCGAGACTGCGGACGTCGGCGAACTCCGGGTTATTAATGATGATGCCTATCGCCTTACAGGTATCCTGCGGTGAGCCGCCGCCGATAGCGATCAGGTAGTCGGCGCCCGACTGTTTAAACGTCTCTACGCCCTGCTGCACAACCTCAATCGTGGGATTCGGGACCACTTCATCAAAAATGCTGTATGGCAGCCCGGCTTCGTCGAGAATAGCAAAAACTTTTGTTGCGACGTTAAAACGAATCAGATCCTTATCCGTGACCACCAGCGCTTTTTTGAAGCCGCGTTTTTTAACTTCATCAACGATACAGCGAATCGAACCTGGGCCAAAATAAGAGGTTTCGTTTAAAATCATTCTGTAAGCCATTTGTGCTCCCTCAATTCGAGTGTTTGATAACCATAATATTTAGCCCTACAGTAACGTGACTGGCGCAGCCATTTTATTAATTCATATCAAATAACACCCTAATTGCCCGGCACGCTGTTGCAGTTAATTAACGCATCGCACATTAGCCATGAGATTTGTCCAGCATACTGGACATCAACGAGCATCAACTTTAATGACGTCCAAGGACACCAACAGCAATATACACCTGAGAAAAATATTATCTCATGATGGATATTATTGAACTGGATCACATTATTTTATCTTTTACTGCCGACACGCATTCGTAAAGCCAAAAAGATATCTGTGCCGAAGCACAAAATGAACAGGAGGGCCTCGCGGAGCATAAGCCGGCATGCAATAACAACCGTCTTCGATTATTCTGCACCGCCCTTTCTTATCCGCCCCCTTATCTCTCCGCGCGCCAACGTCAATTGCAGCAGATGGTCATCTCGTCGACTTAACACTTCAGAAACAAAAGCATCATTTCCTCAACAAAGCGACCACCCCGGACCATCGACTATCGATTAAAAATCTCTCATAAGAATTATCTGTCATTATCGGCAATTGCTCATCGACCGATGAATAGGCGAAATGCCTTTATCTCAAGAAGCGCGAGTTTTTATTATTAAGAATATTCTCTATTACTTGCGAGATATTAATTGTCAAAAAGATAAAAAAATCAAAAAACCGCCTAAGAGCTTTATATTTATTGCAAACATCATAACCTCTTGATAGCATACCCTTTAGCCAATATTTTTATTATAAAAATACCATTTATGATGCTTATTAACTTTTATTCTGATCACCTGACCATACTTCTCCAACGGCAGGAGTAAATGTCTGACCTTATAAATTGACATTTCACACCTGTCCGCTAACTCACGAGTAAGTAACCCCTCAGGCTCATGTTCTTTTAATACATAAAGAATATACTCCTGCTCTGGTACAATTACCCCGGAGAATTTATTGATGCCCATTGAACTCATCAATGCTCGTAAACTTTCAACTGCGGTTACAGAATTTTGATATGCGTGCGGGGTACAGGATGAAAATGAAATCTTCATGAGTCAGCTCCTTCTGTCATTAAGTACACGGCAGTATGGATTGCCCCTACGAAAACGGCAACATTAGCTTTAAATTTCAACTTAAACAGTACATTTATCTGAAATTCACTTTTTTTTATGATAAAAACCCTGATATAAAGAGTGAATTTTTAATTCCGTGCGGAGATAAAAATGCGGTTCGATATAGAGGGATTTATTACATTTGATACTGAGGAAGCATCCCTGGTCAATCTGTTGACCGGTGATTGTATTGAACTCTCTGCCACTTCCACTCGCCTCCTGACCAATCTGTTACAATACCGTGGGGATATTATTTCTCGCGTTGATATTTTTCAGTCAGTATTTGAAAAGTATGGCGCCAGACCTTCTAATAGCAACCTGAATCAATACATCTCAACGCTGCGTCGCAGCCTTGCGGATCTGGGCATTGAGAAAAATGTGATTATTACGGTACCGCGAATCGGTTTTAAGATTTCGGAAGAAGTCATAATCACCAGCGACAATGATTACTCCACCTCTTTCACTCTTCCGACGCTGGCCCCACAACCTCCCGGAGAGAGTCTGCTGTGGAAACACCGCAAAGTGGCCATCTTATTTCTCCTGTTCGCGATCGGTTCAATGCTGTTTTCACATCTTTTTATCTATAAAAAACAGTCATCTATAGCATCTTTCACTCAGGATAAATGTACGATTTATGGCGCAGGAGCCTTACGCGCAACGGAAATACTCAGAAATAAAAAGCTGTTCCCCTCAGGGCTCGATTGTTCTACGCCAAAGAAAATCTATTTTTTCAACCGACAATTAAATCAGGAACAAGATTTAGGTATTTATATGGATATATTCATACTCAAATGCGATATTAAATACCAGCGTTGCCATAGCTACTACTATAAGGAAATAAAAAATGCGTAAATACGCTTTAATCGTTCTGTCCTGTACTCTGGCGCTGGCATTAGCATCTATCCTGTACATTTGTTTCAACAGCCATGACGCCTTCTCCTGTAAATCACGGTACGATCTTACTGAAGATATTAATGAGAATATTCTCCGCTCACAGGGCTTGCTTTCCGCTGAACTTTCTAACGATCGTCTTTTAATCAACCTTGAGGGATTAATCTCCAGCAATGGTGATAAATACGTTGTCTCACGCACCATCGCCATCACGTTAAAAAAAGCCACCGCTACCGGTCATCTTTTTTATATTTCCGATACGCAAATCACTCGCCACAGTGGTGATAATACGCCTGAGAACATCGCGCAAAAAATCCTCTTTGGCAACCAAACTAATGATAGAATCATCTATATCAATCGCGTTAATGATGATACTATTTTATTCGGTAACCAAACATTCCCACAATATGGTTGCCAGCGTCAAAAAATAATCATTGATTGAGATTTATCTCATTACTTTTAATTATAAAGATATCATGACGATACATTTACTACCGACGTTAGCCAGCATCGCTAATATTATTGATATGATTAACCCACGGCTAAACCTGCACCATGTCAGAACGGCGTTTATCGCATCGCATCTGGCAAATTTAGTCGGTTTTTCTGCGGCCCAGCGGCGTAAAACCATTCTCGCCGCGCTTATTCATGATGTCGGCGGATTAAATGAAAAGTCGCGCCTTGAGCCGCTCAACTACATCGATAATGAACATAATAATCACGCGCTAATCGGCAGCGAGTTGCTTAACCGAATTCCGCTATTTCGCCCGCTCAACAGAATCGTTCGCTATCATCACACCCGCTGGCGCAACGGTCTGGGGCATTATATTGAAGGTGAGCGGGTGCCCGAAGAGAGCCATCTGCTCTTCTTCGCTGACCGGCTGGATGTACTTTATTGCGAGTACCGTACCGACCATAGCGCCTTTTTAAGCAACAAGCTGGTCGACATCGTTGCTGCCGGAGCTAATCTTCTTTATAAACAGGAGTATATTCAGGCCTTCAGAACGCTCTCCGCCGATGGTCATTTCTGGTCTGTCATGGCGTCCACCGATTATCGCGATTACATTAACGCGATCTCCGGCGTCCATAACGACACCCTCTCTTTACACAACCTCCGCGATATTGCCGAGCTGGTCTCTTTTATTATCGATCAATTCAGTCAGCAGACGCCCTGGCACTCCGCCGCCGTCGGGCACATTGCGGGTTATCTGGCGACAAAAATAGAAATGAGCGCGACGCAAGCGCTGAAAGTAGAAATTGGCGGGTTACTGCATAATATTTCCTGTCTGGATCATAGCCCGCCGTCAAAACGCGTTGGTGCGTCAGACAACGCCCGGCACACGCTTTATCCTATTGAAGGTATTGATGATATTTCTGAGTGGATGGCCATACAAAATGGCCCCGCGCTGCTTCAATTACACGAGGAAATCCTTAAGCCAGAAGCCGTGCTTATCGCGGTGAGCCGACGGGTGGTCCATGCGCTAAATGGACCGAAAGCGGAAGAGAAGTCGCTGGCGCAGTTAATAAAAAATAACCCGGGAGAGGAAATTCCCCCGTTTATGTTATCCCTGATTGCCCAATATTCCCCACAGATTATCCAGGTCTATCGTGCAACCGCTGGCGAAATACAGGCGTTAATGAATCGCATTGCGCAACTCACGCATTCCCTTTAGAAGCTAAGCCGGCCTAATCACAGACTCAGGCGCTCAATCCGCCGTCCAGAACCAGGGTTTGCCCGGTCATATACTGGCTCCCCTCACCGATTAAAAATGCCACCGCCTGCAGCACATCATCCGTTTCGCCCAATCGGCGTAGCGGTATCGACTGGCGCATCTCTTTCAATTTTTGCGCGGGTATCTCCTCCAGCATCTCCGTACGGATCAGGCCCGGCGCCAGGCAGTTGACCCGAATGCCGAAACGCCCGACCTCAAGCGCCAGCGAGCGCGCAATACCGCTCATCGCTGCTTTACTCGCGGCGTACGCCGTCTGCCCCACGTTGCCCTTTAACGCGCTGACCGACGACATCATCACGATGGAGCCCCGCCGCTGCGTGAGCATCGCCGGCAGCAGCACCCGGTTCCAGTTCATCATCGAGATCACATTGGTTTCCAACACCTCGCGCCAGAGCGCGGCGTCCTGATGAATATGCAGGCCATCGCGAGCTATCCCGGCATTGTGAATAATCGCTTCCGGCGCCCCCCGCTCGGCCAGTAGCGCCTGCGCAAGCTGTTCAACCCGCGACGCGTCGTTGCCGTCGCAGACGTATCCCTGCACCCGGTGGGCGGAGTTTTCGCTCGCCGCCTGGGTGGCGTTAATCGCAGCCTCATCGCGGCCGGTAAAGACCACGTTCCGGCTTTGCGCCAGGCCGGTGACCAGCGCCCGACCGATACCGCGGCTGCCGCCGGTCACCAATATCCATTGTTGCGCCATATCAGTTACCTGACTCTTTGCTGATGTGCTGACACAGTTCGCCCAGGGTGATCCCCGGATTGTGAATAAACCAGTCCGCCTCCAGGGTGATATTGAATTCACGTTTTGCCAGCACCATGAGCTCGACGTAGTCCAGGCTATCTAATTTCAGACGAACCAGCGGCGTATTCTCATCAATCTCATCCGGTTCCAGGTCTTTCGCATCGCAAATCATTTCACATACTTTTTGCAGAACTTCATCATAGGCAGTCATAAATTATCCTTAATTATCAATTATGCACGGGGCCAACTTTTAGCGTGACCACGTTCGTTATTATCAGGTCATCCAGCTGCGCCGCCGCGGCGATGCGCACCAGCGCCCCCTGTTCGGCCTGGCCCACCACCAGCGAGGGCAGCAGCCAGAGCGCCAGAGATTCGGGCCAAATCGGCGTCGCTTTGCCCGCGAGACGAGCATCAAACACCACCTCCTGGTGGGTTTGCAGCACCGGATAGCGGGTAAATATTTGCTGCAACGAGGTTTCCCCCGGCCCGAGCAGGGAGGCGATACTCTCCTGGCGCAGCAGCGCGGGATCGCCAATCAGCTGGCGGAACAGCAAGGCATCAAGAAACTGCCACTGCGCCAGGCCGGGCCAGGCGGCGTTGAAGCAGGACTGCAGCTCGCGTAGCGTCTTTGGCGCAATCGTGCAGGGCTGTTTACCCACCAGCGATTCCGGCTCGGCCGCCGTGGTCATCTGGCAGGAGAGGCAGAGTTCACCATTCTGCGGATTGCTGACCGATGTGGCGGACAAAAGGCGATTTTTGGCTAGCCCGGGCGTTAACAGCCAGTCGGTATCGCACCATATTGGCCTGCGCAGGCGAACCTGGCATTTTACGTAACGCTCAGGGCGGTACAGCCGGGAGTGGGCATCGCGCTTCACGTCGAGCAGCGCGCGCATTCCGTGGACGCTCAGCTGTCCCGCGCCCATCTGGCGCGCTGCCGCGAGGTCGAAGTGAATCGGGTTTTCGTCACCGGAAAACGCCGCCCACTGCTGCGCGTCGGCAAGGGTGTAGTGCAGCAGCGTCACGCGTGTTTCTCCAGCACCAGCGCGGCGTTCGCGCCGCCGAAACCAAAGCTCAGATTCAGCGCCCGATGTATCTCCCCCTGACGGTGCCCTTCAGCGATATAGTCAAGATCGCACTGCGGGTCAGGCTGGGTTAAATGGGCCGTCGCAGGCAGGATCCCCGCCGCCATCGCCTGCAGGCAAACAATGGTCTCGAAGCTCCCTGCGGCGGCAATCAGATGCCCGGAGTAGGCTTTGGTGCTGGAAATCGGGATACGGTACGCCTCGTCGCCCAGCGCCTTTTTCAGCGACTGCGTTTCGTTGAGATCGTTGAGCGGCGTGGAGGTGCCGTGGGCGTTGATATAATCGAGGTCGGCAGGCTGGAGATCTGCGCCGCGCAGCGCCCAACGGATGGTCTGCTCGCGGGCTACGCAGTCCTCCGCCGGGGAGGTAAAATCCACCGCGTCGGAGAAATTAGCATAGCCGGTGACCTCCGCCAGGATCGTCGCCCCGCGCGCGAGGGCGCTCTCGCGCTCCTCAAGGCACAGCACCGCCCCGCCTTCCGAAAGCACGAACCCGCTGCGCTGCAGGCTGAACGGACAGCTGGCCCGCTCCGGCGACTCCGTTTCCCGGCTCAGCGCGCCGAGCACATCGATATTCCAGATCGCGCAAACGCTGTTTAGCGATTCCCCGGCGCCGGCGAGCAGCATGCTGGCGCGGCCAAAGCGAATCGCATCATAGGCCTCGCCAACAGCGATAGTGCCGGTGGCGCAGGCCGCGACCGGGGTATTTTGATAACCGCGCAAATTCCACAGCTGGCTACAGGCGGCGGTGCTCACGTTGGGCATGGAAAAAAAACAGCTAAAGGGCGAGGAGACGCCGGTTTTCTCAAACTCGGGTACCGCCAGATAGCTTTCATCCAGCCCTGCCCAGCCGGAGCCGATGATGGCGCCGCACATTAGCGGGTCATAAAACGCCGTGGGAGCTTCGCCCGCAAAGGCCATCGCCACCGCTTCCCGCGCGGCGGCCAGCGCCAGGCGCGCATGACGCGGCAGACGCCGACGAATCGCGGCGGGAACCCCCTTAAGGCTGGGTTCATTCGCCACCTGACCGATAAAATGCGTGTGAATACCGTTCGCGGAGAGATCCACATAGCGGTAGCCGCGTCGATAATCCATGATGGCCTGCCAGCTTTCGGCGGCGCTATCGCCGAGGGGAGTCACCGCGCCATAGCCGGTTATCACCACGCGATAAGGGGAGTTACTGTGACTCATTCTGGGAAGTCCTCTGTTGCGGGTTAATGCCTCCCTGCGCCAGCCAAAGCTGCAAAGTGGCATAAAGATAGTCGTACTGGTTCTGCGCCAGGCTGTTCTGCACATCAAGCAGCGCGTCCTGGGCGTTCAGCAGAGTCTGATAATCCACCGCCCCTGAGCGATAGCGGCTCCCGGTGAGCGCCAGACGCTGCTCGCCCAGCTGCAGCGTTTGCAGCAGACGATCGCGCTGCTCGTCGGCGTTAAGCCGCTTCTCCATCGCGTTGTCCACCTCCGACAGCGCGGTATAGGCGGTGCGGCGAAAGTTCACCGCCTCCTGCTGTACCTTCACGCTGGCCTGCTCCACGGTGAGCTGTACCGTGTTCCACTGGATAAAGGGCGCGGAAACGCTGCTGCCCACGGTGCGCAGCGGGTCGTTAAACCACTGGTGAAAGAGCTGGCTTCCGGCGCTCAGCGTTCCCTGCAGCGAGAGCGTGGGATAGAAGCTCAGCCGCGCGGCGTCTGAGCCCGCCAGCGCCGCCCGCAGGCGGGATTCCGCCGCCTGCAGGTCCGGCCGGCTGGCGAGCGCGGCCAGCGGCGTGGCGTTGGCAATAGCGATATGCTGACGCACATCCAGCGCGGAGGACTCATCGGTATGCTGAGCCGGCGGTCTGTTGAGCAGCAGCGCCAGCGCGTTACGGGAAATTGCCCGCTGCTGCTTCAGGCTCAGCAGCTGATTCTGCCGGCTGATGACCGTCTGCCGCGCCTGCAGCACATCGAGCAGGCCCACTTTCCCCGCTCGCTGCCAGGACTCAATCTGCGCCAGCGTCTGCCTGGCGATATCCAGACTCGCCGCCTGATACGTCATTTGCTGGTTCAGCAGAGCGATGTTCCAGTACAGCTGCGCGGTGGTATCAATCGTCGACAGGATCGTCGCCCGGTAGTCCTGCTCGCTGGCTATCGCCTCCCATTCGCTCTGCTCCCGGATCCGCGCCAGCTTGCCCCACAGATCCAGTTCATAGCTCAGGGACAGTGAGGCGCTGTAGCTCTCCTGTGAACCGCCGCTGTTGAGCGGCTTTGAGTTACTGCCGGAGCCGTTGAGGCTCGCGTCAGGGCTGATATTGGTTCGGGTGAGCCCAGCGGAAATACGCGCCTGCTTAAGGGTTAAGGCGGCAGCGGCGAGATCGTTATTGCTTTCCAGCACCTGCCCCACCACCCGCGACAGACGTTCGTCGCCGAAACGGTCCCACCAGCGCTGCGCTTTCTCCTGCGAGCGCGCGATGCTGCCTCCCTCCGTCCGCTGCCAGTTCTCCGGCACCGACAGCAGCGGGCGCTGATAATCGCTGCGGGTTAAATTCCCGCAGCCCGTCAGCAATACAATTAACGGTAATAAAGTCAGCGGTCTCATTCGCGGGCCAGCGCCTCCGTCGGGTTCAGTCGCGCCGCGCGGCGCGCTGGAAAATAGCCAAACGTCAGGCCAATCAGGGCGGAAAAACCGCAGGCCATCGCTACCGGCAGCCAGGTGAAGACCATGGAAAACTCCTGCGTCAGCAGGGCAAACAGGTTACCGGCGGCCCAGGAGCCCAATACCCCCGTCAGCCCGCCGAGCGCGCAGATCATCACCGCCTCAATTAAGAATTGATGCATGATGTCGCTGGGGCGAGCGCCGACCGAAAGCCGAATGCCAATCTCATGGGTACGTTCGGTAACGGAAACCAGCATGATGTTCATGACGCCAACGCCGCCAACCAGCAGCGAGATGGCGGCAATCGCGGTGATCAGCAGCGACATGGAGTCAGAGGTTTTTTGCAGCGCGTTGGCGAGCTGTTCGTCGGTCTGGACAAAGAAATCTTTTTTGCCGTGCTCGCGGATAAGATGCCTTTCCGCCCGTCGCGCCGCGTCCTGCGGCGACAGCGTTTCCTGAAAGCGCAGCGTGAGCGCCTCCAGCGGTTTGTCCCCGGAAATCCGCTGCAATAAAGAGGTATAGGGGATCCAGGCCGACATAAATCCGCTGACCACCTTCGGTCCCGGCTTGCTGGCGATGCCGATCACCCGCCACGGCGCGCCGGCGATTTGCACAATTTTACCCAGCGGATCTTCATTACCGGGAAACAGCGTCTCTTTGCTGGTTTCATCCAGCACCAGCACCGGTTCACGATCGTCGACATCGCGGTGGGTAAAACCGTTGCCGTGAAGGAAACGAATACCCTGCAGCGAGAAATAGTCGGCGGAAACCCCGGAAAGAATAATCGAGGAATCAAACCCCTGGCGCACCGCGGTCGTCATGCTGGAGACGATCGGCGACACCCCAAGCACCCACGACTGTTTGCCGAGGCTGGCGATATCATCCAGCGACAGCGCCCGCTCCATATCCGGACGCTTGCTGCCCCAGCCGGTGCCGGGGCGGATTTCGAGCGTGGTATTACCCAGCTTGCCAATCTCATTCATGATGCTCTGCCGGGCGCCTTCTCCCACCGCCATGGAGGAAACCACGGACGAAATGCCGATGATAATCCCCAGCATCGACAAAAAGGCGCGCATACGATGCCCCAGCAGCGACCGCCATGCCATCCGTACCGACTCTCCGATACTGCGCGACAGCGAGGCCCGGCCGTTATCCTGTACCGCGGGCAGCCGCGGAATGCCGCGATTATCACGCGTGCCGTGGGTGCTGTCGGCGACCACCTGCCCATCGCTGATCTCGACGATCCTCTGGGCCTGCTGCGCTACCTCGCGATCGTGGGTCACGATAATCACCGTATGCCCGTCAGCGTTCAGCTGGTGCAAAACATCCATCAGCGCCCGGCCGCTGACGCTATCCAGCGCCCCGGTGGGTTCATCGGCGAGAATAATCTGCGCGCCGTTGATCAGCGCCCGACAGACGCTGACCCGCTGCTGCTGGCCGCCGGAAAGCTGCGCGGGTTTATGCGCCAGGCGCGCGTCAATGCCCAGCTTTTCCGCCAGCAGCGTAATGCGCGCCTGGCGCTCAGCGGCGGGCATCGCGGTATAGAGCGCAGGGATGGCAATATTCTCTTCCGCCGTCAAATAAGGCATCAGGTGATAGCGCTGAAAAATAAATCCCAGCCAGCGGCTGCGCAGCTCCGCCAGCGCCGCGCTGTCGGCCTGATGGGCGGCGATGCCGTTGATATACACTTCACCGCTGCTGGGTTTATCCAGACAACCGATAATATTCATCAGCGTCGATTTACCCGAGCCGGAAGCGCCCATAATCGCCACCATCTCGCCGGGCATAATGGTCAGAGAGATGGATTTCAGCACCGGAATCAGTTGCGTCCCGGCAACAAAATGACGCGTGACGTTGTTCAGCAAGATTAACGGCTCAGCCATCAGACGGACCCCGCATCCTGCGGGATCACCACCCGCTCACCGGGCTGTAATCCTTCAAGAACCTGCGCATACTGGCGGTCGTTAATCCCGATGCGGATGGTGCGCTCCTCGCTGCCGTTCTCCTTTTGCACCACGACCAGGTAGCGCTCATCCCCGAGCGAACGCCCCAGCGCGGCAACCGGCACGCGCAGCGCATCTTTCACCTGCGCGATGCGGATAAACACCTGGGCGGTCATCGAGGTTTTCAGCAATCGCTGGCGATTATCCACCTCGAAGGTGCCGTTATAGTAAATGGCGCTGCTCTGCTGGTTACCGGCAGACGCGCCGGCGTTTTGTTCCTCCAGCGCCTCCTGCGGCGCGGGCTGGACATAGCCAAGCTCCCCTTCATAACGGGTTTGCGGGTCGGCAATGACGTAAAACCATAGCGGCTGTCCCGGATGGATTTTCTGGATATCGGCTTCGGAAATGCGGGTTTGGACCTGGACTTTATCGAGATCGGCGAGCACCAGAATCGTAGGCGCAATTTGCGAGGAGACGATGGTTTGCCCTTCACGGGTCACGATGCCCAGCACTTCACCATCCATAGGCGCGAGAATGCGGGTATAGCCGAGGTTGGCGTTGGCGGTCTGCACGCTCATTTCCGCCTGCACAATCTGCGCCTCATTCACCGCTATCTGCTGAACCTGCGCGGCATACTGCGCCTGCGCCTGTTCGAGATCGCTGCTCACGCCGGAGCCGTCGCGGCTCATGGCCTGCTCGCGCGCCAACGCTTTACGGTACTGCACCAGCGTGGCCTCAGAGGCCTGCTTTTGCGCTCTGGCGCTGGCCAGCTGCGCGGTAGCGTTGCGTAAGTCGGAAAGCTGCAGCGTCGGGTCGATTTCGGCTAACAGCTGCCCTTTGCGCACCCGCTCGCCCTGGCGCACGTACAGCTTACGCAGCTGGCCGCTGACCTGCGCGCCGACGCTCACCTGGACGGCAGGTTTGATAATCCCGCTCGCCAGCACGACCTTTTCGATATCCCCGCGATCGAGCGTAACGGTATCAATCGACTCGGCCTGTGCCGGAAATGAGCGCTGATAGTAGACGGCGGCAACAATGGCCAGCATAGCGACCAGCGCAAACAGCCACGTTTTACGGCGGCGTAAAAATGCTCTTTTCATTGGTCCACCTCTCCCTGTGTGATATCGCGCAGCTTGCCTTCCTTCAGGCGATAAACCCGCGTGAAATGATGCAGGATCTGCTCGCTGTGGGTCACGACGATCAGCGTCTTGCCCTGTTCGCGGCAGTGCTGGCACAGCGCGAGGATCGCCGTTTCCGCGGTTTCATCATCAAGATTGGCGGTCGGTTCGTCGAACAGCAGTATGGGCCGGGTGCTGTAGAGCGCCCGCGCCAGCATCAGCCGCTGACGCTGGCCCAAAGAGAGCGCCGAGTGGCTCTCGCGGATCAGCGCCTCCATTCCTCCCGGCAGCGCCTGAACCACCGGCCCCAGCGCCATTTTTTCGACCAGCGCCTCCACTCGCCCGCGATCGCTGTCGCTGTACCACGGGTCAAACAGGGTGATGTTTTGCAGCACCGAGGCGTTGAACAGGATGTCTTCCTGACTCTGTAGCCATACCTGCGACGCCAGCTGCTGCGCGCTCACCTCGTCGTTGTCCAGCAAAATTCGCCCATGCTGCGCGGAAAAAAGCCCTGCCATCAGCCGCAGCAGGGTGCTTTTTCCGGCGCCGGAGTCGCCCACGATCGCCAGCCGATCGCCGGGCTCCAGGATGAGATCAACGGCATTGAGTACCGGACGCTGCGGGTTGTAATGAAAGCTCACCTGTTCGAACGTCAGCCGCGGAACCGCTTCACCGCTGAGCGGAGCAAACTGGGACGCAGCAGGCTCATGGCGGGTGAACAGGCCCTGCGCGCGGGTATCGATCACGTGCAGCTGTGATTTACGGATCACGGCATAAAATATCCGCGTGACGTAGGAGGTAAAAATCTGTCGTAAAAAGCTGTAGGCAAAAAAGTCGCCCAGCGAGATAAGCTTTGCGTGCACCAGCGGCAGCACCACCAGCATGAAAACCACCATCTCAAGGCTGCCGGTCAGCTGGTACAGTCCCTCTTTGACCTGCTGATAGACTTTCTGCCGCTGGAGGCAGGTGAAAAGGTCATGAGACAGACGGGCAAACTGCGCTTTACGCTGCGTTTCCAGCCCGGCGGTCTTGATGGTTAACACGCCCTGAAGCGTTTCCATAAAAAAGTCATTCAGCGTCGCGCTTTTCAGCTGCAGCTGCTGCGTATACCAGCGGTCGCGAAAAATGGCCCAGACGCTGATCAGCCCCATCGCCACAATACCCACGGCGGAAATCAGCGCCAGCACCGGGGAGATCCAGAACATAATGCCGATCGCGATAACGCAGATGATCCAGTCCGAGCGGAGCCCGTTATCCAGTTCGATTTTTTGCAGCATCCCCCCCTGCCAGGCGATAAAACGGCTGAAAACGTCCCCCGGCGCGCGTTTTTCAAAAAAACGCAGCGGATTATTCAGCAGGCGGGAAAAACCGATATCGCTCTTAAGCAGGACAAAGCGGCGAATAAATCGCTCGCTAATCACCCTGACGCCCAGCGCCAGCAGCGTGGATACAACAAAGGCGAGGATGAACCATAAATAAGGAAACTGCGTATTCTGAACGTCAGAGAAGGCCTGGTTGATCGCCCGGCTGACCATCGTCGGCATTAAAAACAGGGTGAGCGACACCAGGAAGGTTAAGAGCATCAGCTTATAAATGCCCGGTACCGCCGCGGTCTCCTTCAGGCTCATCGCCCGCGGCATCTCCTGCTGCGCGCCGGCAATAACCGGGTCCGGGCCGGCAATCGCGCCGGGCGACTCTTCAAGGATCAGCGCATAGCCGCTAATCTCTTTTTTTAATGCCGAGAAAGGCAACCACTGCTGGCCAATCGCCGGATTCATGACGCAGACGTAATCCCCTTTTCGCCAGGCCAGCAGAACATAGTGGCTGGCGCCGTAGTGCAAAATGGACGGGAACGGCAGCGCATGAAGCTCAGCGTGATCGAACAACACCGGCGCGGTGGCAATGCCGATCTGCTGCAGGATAACGGATAAATCGCTCAACGATGTCCCATGATCGGATGCCGGGAAAATTTCCCGCAAAGCCGGTAGCGAGCACGGAATATTCTGGGTTTGCGCCAGCATCGCAATACAGGAGAGGCCGCATTCATTGGTCTCTTCCTGGAAAACCATATCAGGAATAATCTTTTTCATGATGATATATCAGTGATTAATAAAATAGAGCGAATGGCTGTGCCACAAAAGCCAATCCTGCGGATAATCGCGCAGGGTGTTTTCAATCATCGTTGGTAGCTTTGCTGCGACCTCTTTTGGCGACAGCGGGGAATAGATCTTTATTTTTATCCCGTGCTGATAATAGAGGTGATAAAAAACCACCTTCGCCGATACGATGCGAGAAAACCGCTGTACTCCGCTATGTAATTTCGCCGGGCGGCCAAATAGCCGGCAGCTTATTTTCCCGGACTGCGCTTCCGGGGTCTGCACGGTGTAATCGGCCGGAATGTCGGGGAAAATAATCATATTTTCCCGCCCTGCCGATACATTGGTCATTAACGCCATAAGCTCGCTAGCCAGCGATGTATTATCCTGGTGGATTGAGCAATAAGAGAGCGCGACGCCGCCCATTTTACGGCTGGCGACGGTGTAGCTTTCCGCGCTGGAAGAGACCACTACGCTGGCTTTGCCCGGCGTCACGCCGGCCCCGACCATCGCCGCTAAGATATCGGAAACGCAGTGCAGCGGCGCAAGGACGACCGGCGTCTTTTGCGCCGCCAGGGGAGCGACAACGGCGTCAAGCTCTCGCGTGCATGCCTGCATCTGGGCCAGGGTGGCCGGGTGCTGTCCCCAGGTCGCCCCTATCTCCAGCAGCTGGCGGCGCATGGCTATCCATCCGGCATCGATTCTGCCCTCGACGCCCGTCAGGCAGCGGTAGTTTTGCGTCGCCACGGCGCTGCGGCCACGGTACTGTCTGCCCAGCAGCCGCAGCCGACACAGCGCGCGAACCGCCAGCAGCAGCAGCGGCATCGGGGTAAAACGCATGACTCTACGCACCGCTTTTTGGCCGTAGCCGGTAAAAGGCCGGTAGCGCCAGCTCAGCTGCGCGGACCATTTTCTTACGCTGAAGACGCTCCAGACGATGAGAAAGCGCGCCACGCTTACTCCTTATCCTGGGTTAACAGCTGGCGCAAATAGTCGGCAAATTCAGGAAACTGACGATCCTTCGCCACTACGTATTTCTTATTCACAATAAACAGCGGCGTCGCGTTAATGTCATAAAGTTCGGTGATTTTCGCCATATATTCCAGACGCTCGGCGACGGCCTGACTTTGGCGTAGCTGATGGTATTTATCGACATCAATACTATTCTTTTTCAGCCAGCCATTAAGCGTTTCCTCATCGGCTAAATTAATCCCGCGGGTCATTACCGAGTTAAACGCCTGGTCGCGCGTCTGGCGCTCAATACCCATGACTTCAAGGGTCGCAAAAACCGGCGCAAAGACCGCCAGACCGTTATTCTCGCCAGTAATATGGATAACTTCAAAGGTGCTATCCGCGGGTAGCGTGGCGGCGAATTTTTCGATCTCTTCCTCGTTCGATGCGCAGTAGTGACAGCCATAGGACATCACTTCAATAATGCTTTTCTCATTTTTTATTGGGCTACTGGCAACGGTTGCGCTGTCAATTTTCCGCAGGGCGGAAGGCTGACTGCTATCCAGTGAAAATGTATTAAACACAAATATGTGATAGCACAGCACGGTAATTAGCGACGAAATTAACGCCACCAGAAACGTATAGCCAACGGCGGTAATAGGTTTTATCTTCATTTGATACCAGGCTCGCGAAAATAGCGGAGAAATACATGGAGGGTTCCCCCTCCATGTATCACATCAGTGATTAATAACGGGCGCTATTTGGCACGACGCACATGCTGTCCGGCGCATCTTTCATGCTAACGGTTGAACCGTGCTTATCCGTACAGGTGGTCACTTGTTTACAGGTAGAAACACCGCCAACGACCACTGTCTCGTAAGAGCTTGTGCAAGTTTCCTTGCAGCAGCCGCCAATAATAGTTGACGCTTCAATCATACTTAATTTTTGCATTTGTTAGATCCTTAACTATTTATATTGAAATGTATTTTTCTTACACTTACCTACTGGCTTAGCTATCTGCCAGTAATTCTGTCGATGTTAGACTTTGTATGCTGTTATACGCAGGGGGTGGCGACGATACATTTGAAAATATTAAACAGTTCTACGTTATTTTTAGCATTTAACTTTTTCATCAGGCCCCGTTTGCAGCGGCTCAGTCGACGAACATCAATTTTTTGCTCAGAGGAAATTTGCGACAATGACTTCCCTTTGAATATTTCTTCCATTAACCACCAGTCATCGCTGGAGATACTGTTATTAAAATCCCGGGCTAACCACTTCTGTCGGGTATAATTAATTAGCGAGCGGCTATAAAATATTTTCTTTGCCACCATCGAATCAGCGCCTTCAATGAATTTGAAAAAATTCTCCAGCGATTCATTTTTTAATAACCAGCTCGCCTCCGGGAGCAGCGAATGCAGCGCAAAAAACAGAGAAATATTATTTTCTCCTAATAAAATCACCAGCTGCTGATTTTCCCGGCAGTAGTACTCTTTAATGGTGTAAAGCGCATTAAAGCGTTCGTCCGGCAAACTGTCGACATCGCAGAGCACCCAGCGCAGCTCCTCTTTCTGCTTCGGCAGACGCAGCGTATTAATCAGCTGAGAGAACTGGTCGAGCCTTGAGAAAGCGCAGTCGCCGTCATGCGCGGCAAGATCGTCAACCAAAGAACGTACACCTTCTGAGAAAAAGATATTTTTATCGTAGAGAAAGAAACGGCGGCTCATTTATCGTCATCCTTGATCTATTCTACTGGTAATTAAGGGTGTAATACGCTGTTGCCTGGAAGGCACCGGTCTGCAAGGTTTTGTTACTCAAGGCGTCCGGTTCCCCTTCAACAAAAGCTTTAAAATTTAACTGCATGGTGGCATCGGAAATGGCGACCGCGGTTGTTGGCGTATTGAGTGAAATCGCCGTGCCGTTACTCTCTTCAAAACCAATGCCAATACCGCTGGCGGAATTTGGCGCTACCGGCGTAATCGCCAGACGGTCGCTCATATTGGCATTTTCCGTCCCGCTAAAGGTTACGGTAACGGAATTAAAAACATCGGTACTGCAATCCTTAAGCTCAATCACAAACGCTTTGGGCTGTGATTTGCTCTCCGCATAGAGCGTACGGGTTGAAATCTGGCCAAAATCCACGGCGATATTTTTGGATGAAGGAACGATACTGCAGCCATGGGCCGCGACGGTGCCTTTGAAGGTTAAGTCGCCGCCGATCAGTTCCCCGCTGGCGTACGCCGGCGTGGCCGCCGACAGTAAGCCCAGAAGTACCATAGATGCGATTAATTGACGCATGCTGCCCCCTTACTGAAACTCAGCGACCACGGTGGCCGATGCCTGGAAATCCCCTTCGAGAACATTGGTCCCGGCATTGGCAATCGGCGCAGCGGTCAGATTCCAGGTTCCCTGATTATTATTAAAACCCGGCACGTCATAAAATCTATTCGCGGCCACTAAACTGCCGCCTGAATCTTTCAGAATAATGCCAAGATTGGATCGATCGACGGCGCCGGTGGTCCCTAAATAATCGCTATTAAAACTGGCGGTATTGGCCTGCTGAATGCCCAGGCGAATATTTAAATTACCGTTCGCGAAACTTCCCCCTTCGCATTTCACCTGAATCGGCACGGACCGGCTGTAATTATTGCCATTTAGCAGCGAACCCGAACTGGGGATGGTATCAAAATCAACGACGATCGGTGTACCTGAGTTGACAATGCATTTATCCGGAACGGTAATGACCCCGGAATTAATCGAGACAATCGACATTGGAGTGCTGCCCATTCCTGAGCTATAGTTCCCCAGGCGGCCGTAAAGCTTGGCGATTTCTGTACCCAACAAGTTAACACCGTTGACAATAGGCTTAGTAATCATAAACGTTACCCGCCCCTTGGCGCCGGACTCAAAGTTATTAAATTGGGTGGTTGGCGGAACGCATTTATTCTGAAAAGCGTTATTCGATTCATTATAAAAAGGCACCGCAAAATAATCCATGCGCTGACCACGGATATAAATTTCAATTTTAACATCCATATAATCATTGAGCTTTAAATAGCCCGGCGCGCTTCCCTGCTGCATCAGCGAGGCGGTCGCAGAGTAATAAATCGCCTGATTTTCCATGGGAATGGTACAGCTGGCTATACCAGAATATTGCCCGCCCAATGAAAACTCATAAGGAATCGTTGCCCCTATGCTGTTATTGGTAATATCCTGATTGACCACGTCAATATTATACATTTTAGGTCCGCCGACCGGCGTAATTTCCCCTTCAATCGCCGCGCTGGCGTCAAGGGATAGTAAGCCGCCGCAGAGTAAAAGCGTGACGCAAGATTTTCGTCCGATAACCATCGTCGTCATCAGAGATACTCCATTTTTAAACGCAGCAGTCCGCTAAAGTTGCCCGCGGTCACGTTTCGTCCGGTTGACTCCAGCACGGCAATAAACGTCAGGCTGCTATCGCCGGTTTTCACAATAAACGGCGGCTGCGTTTGATTAATATCCAGCGCCCGTTCTTTGACATCCAGCAGGCGAATACCGGCTCCTGAGATGCTGCCGGTCAGGCGCAGCAGCTGGCGATTATGTTCATCCGATTCGCCGATAAAAGTGAGCTGAACCGCCTGCTCGCCGGTGGTGTAGAGATGCTTGCTGCTGCCCGTCGTCCGTGAGGCGATGCTGTCGCGCGCCTGCGAGGCGCCTTTCAGGCAATCTCTGAGTTCGACGCGAACCAGCACCGGCTGGCTCCGGTCGCCGGCCTGATGAAAACGGCGGGCGCTGATTTCACCCATCTCGATAATCTGCAGGCGGCTCTGCGGCGCCAGCACGCAAGGCGAGGCATAAACGGAGCCATTGAATATCACGTTACCGCCATCTTCCCCCTGATGATCCCGGTTATAGTGCTGTGGCTGTAGCGGAATATCAGCGTCGGCCAGCGCTGGCATACTGATACCGAATACAAACAGTGCTAATAGCGATAGACGCGTTTTCATCATCAGGTTCCTCTTTAATTACCCTTGCTGCGATGGCGGCAGCGCTTTACAGGTATTTCCTTCACAGCGATATTTCAGCTCCGGATGACCGCCATAATCATTCACATACATCATGGCGAAATCTCGCACGCCGCCGTCGGTTACGCTGAACTCCATGCTGGACTTCGGCGCAATCATAATCCCCGGAAACTTAGTGATTTTTTCACCCTTAACGCGGGACAAGCTAATAATGGTGATGTAATAGGGCGTCGGGTTTTGCGCGGTCATCTTATTGCCGCTCTTTTGAAAGACGACCTGGTCCTGCCAAATCTCGCTTTTGCTTTTGGGAATAATGGCCGTCGGGCGGTAAAATAATTTAATCCGCGACTGCATGGCTAACTGCAGGACATTCGCTTTATCCGGCTTGGGCGGGATTTCGCGCACGCTTAAATAAAACAGGCTTTCCCGATCCTGCGGCAGCTGGTTAATACCGTCAGTTTTGGTGACCCGCGCCACCCCTTTTTGCCCGCCGTTAATCCGCTGTAAAGGCGGCAGCACCACCAGCGGAGAGGTAATCTTGTTGCCCTTGCTGTCCTCAACCCACGATTGCGCGAGGAAAGGAATATCCGGGCTGGTGTTGGTTAAATTCGCGCTCGCCGAACTGTCTTTACCGGTGATGATCAGACGCGTGCGATCCAGCGAAACCCCTGCCTGAGCGGTACCGCCTACCGCCGCCAGCATCACAACGCCCATCCAGCAGAATTTGTTGCTTGTTATGCTCATTTTTGGCCTTTTATTACTGTCACTGTCATTTACACGGCAATAGCGCGGCTGTCGAACGACGCACGATGGTCGGCGGGATGGCAATCTGGCACTGCTTTTTCCCGCTCCACACTACGCTTAGCAGCTCCTGAGGATTAACCCCCGCCAGCCATCCCTGGCCACCTTCCATAATCATGGAGACGCTCACGCCATCGCCGTTGATAACCTCCGCGCCGAACGGTGGATAGGTACCGTCAGCCAGGCGAATAATCCCCATCATTTTTTCGCCCTTCGCCATGCCAAAGGTCTGATAGCCAATGGCGCCTTCGGTCAGCGTGGCGGTGCTGATGGCTTTTGCCGGTTCGATGGATTCCGACATCGCATCGACATCAACACGGGTATCAAAGCTGTTGTAGCTCACGATGTCCGGAATAACGGCAATGCCGAAATTGTTGGTTCTTGATTTACCATCATTGAGCGGAACGTCGCCGATACCGTTGGTATTCACCATCACGCGCGCCGTGTTGAGCGTTGCGCCGCTGTTGTGGATCGCCGCCCCGTGCCGGGTAGCGGTAAAGCCGCCGCGCAGGGTGCTGCTCAGGGAAACGTAGTGATCCTGCTGATAGCTGGCGTTGCTGTTGATTTCGGCATACTGCGAGCGGCGCTGATAGTAGCCGTCGACGTTGGCATAGCCGCTCTGGCTCGCCCCGGCGCGCAGTCGCCACAGGTTGTTGTAGTCGCTGCTGTCGGTGTACGAGAGCATCGGGCTGGTTTTGCCGTTATTGGTCTGCACGTCGAGACCGCTCCATTTGCTATCGCCAACGGGAATGGAAAGCGAGAAAGCAATAGAGTCGTCTTTACGCCCTTCGTAATCGGAACGGTAGGCCGAAATATTGGTGGTGATCCCGCGAATATTACCGACGTTAAACGAGCGCCCTAACGAGATGCCGTAGCGATCCTGGCTGCTTCGATTCCAGTAATTCTGGTGGGTATAGGTCAGAAAGACGGTAGTCGCTTTGCCTGGCTCATCGGCCCAGAACGTTTTATTCCCGGTGATGGTATAGACTTCTTTTTCACGGCCAAGGCTGTCGTAACCCTCGTAACGCTCGTTGAGATATTGCGAGAAAGAGCGGAAATCTTCCTGAGAGAAGCGATAGCCGGCGAAGGTAATTGAACTGTTATATTCGTCGAACGTTTTCGCATAGCTCAGCTTAAACGAGGTGCCTTTAAGCCGCTTCTGGTTTGACTGTTGGCTGTAGGATTCGGTGGCGTCAAGCGAGAGCGCGCCCAGTACGCTGAGATCGCGGCCAATACCGGCGGAGACCGCGGTATATTCCGCCCCTGCGCTTTGTAAACCACCGTACAGCGACCAGGCGTTGGTTATCCCCCAGGAGAAATCACCGGAAGCGAAACCTGGCCCCTGAATTTTATGGTTATAGCGGGACGGCGCGCCGACAGCCACGTTGTAACGCACGTAGCCGGGACGCGTGAGGTAAGGAATGTTGGCGGTGTTAACCTGGAACGTCGAAATGGAACCGTCCTGCTCCTCCACCTGAACATCCAGCGTACCGCGCACCGAGCTGCGTAAATCCTGAATGTTAAACGGTCCGGCGGGAACCGTCGTTTCATAAATAATGCGCCCGCTCTGCTTCACCGTCACTTTGGCGTTGGTCTTGGCCAGGCCGCGAATTTCCGGCGCGTAGCCCTGCAGGTTTGGCGGCAGCTGACGCTCATCGCTGGCGAGATTAAGCCCGGTAAAGCGCACGGTGTCGAAGACCTGAGAATCAAGGTAGATCTCCCCCGCCGTCAGCTTTGCCGCCATCATCGGCAGCGGACGGTAGGCGTAGATCTGATTCATGTCGAAATCAAATTGATGCGTCGCGCTGTAATAGCTGGTCTGATATTCGCCGCGCAAACGCCAGCCGCCGAGGTTAAACCCGGTCTGGCCGTATCCGCTCAGGGTGGTGTAATCTTCATGCATATCAAGCTGGCGGGTATATTGCCCGGTCAGACTGTAGTCGAGCAAAAACCCACCGATGCCCTGGTCCCAGCGCTCCGGCGGCGTCCAGTTCGGATCGTTGTATTTCATCCACGCCTGCGGGACGGTGATGTCCAGCACCCCGGCGTAGTTGCTGAGCTTAGCCCCAGGAAGGCTCAGCAGGTCATAGCAATCGGCAAACGGCTGTGCGACCTTTTTCTGCGCTTCTTCTTTCAACGCCAATCTGGCAAGAATTTCGCCGTTAATGCAGGCCTGGGTATGCTTCTGGTCTTTAGAAGCCAGATAGCGAACCTTTTGCTGCCCCACCGCCTGGCCATTTATTTTAATATCTAATAAGTACTCGCCCGGCGGGACATAGTTGTCGGTGGCGAAACGGGTTAAATCGATATTGTCGCGATCGGCGGCATCCAGTACGTCGGTATTGAATTCCACGTCGGTTGAGGCACAAGCCATAGAAGCACAGCAGAAAAAAAGCATCTGAGAGAGGATTATTTTTATTTTTAGTTCTGCTGACATGACTATTCATCCCGAATCATTCAGTAAAATATCGTGCGCGGTAAACAAGCTACAACAGCAATAGCTGGCTTGCGTCTAGTTGTAATCCATATAAAAACGAGTGACGGCGTAAAAATCCCCAGCCTTAATATGTTGCTGAACCGGAACCAGCGAAGCGGTGAATTTCAGTGTATTATTCTCATCACTTAGCAGGTATCCCGAGGAGGGTTCTCCAAAAGTTAAAACTTCCCCACGGCGATCGCGAATCTGTATACCAAACCCCTTTCCTTCCCCATCCGGAATTAATACGGTCGGGTCCTGCGATGACGCATTGCCGGTAAAAGTAATCGTGGCATAAGCACCGGGCGTTGATTGATTTTCGCTGCCGTAAGACGCGCAGCCCACTAAGCGCACCAGAAAAGGCCGGACGAGCTTACCTTCTTGATCCATATTAATATCGCGAGCGGATATGTTGCCGAAATCCACCCATAGCTCCCGCGAGCTGGGATCAATATCGCAGGCGGCAGCAACCAGCTCCCCCGAAAGCGCCAGCTGTCCGGGCGTAAAATTAGTACTCGAAGCATGTCCGGAAAAGAGTAATACCGATACGAATAGCGCCATCAGTCTCTTTTTCTCTGTATCCTTAACCATACTCAGAATTCCATATTATCGGGTACACCATCCAATATCGCGGGGAGGAACCTCCCCGCGAGCGATAACTCAAAATCGATTATTGATAATCGATAGTGAAATTGATCGTTGACTGGAATGCACCCGCGGTTACGGTAGTGGTAGAACCGCTCGCTGCCGCTTCCGCTTTCAGGAAGGCCACGAAAGGAATGGTGTTAGTACCATCGACCAGGGTGACCGGCGTGGTCTGCGCGCCCCAGGTCACAGTCTGGCTAGCGCTATCTTTCAGGCCGATACCTGCACCAGATGCGGTACCAGAAGTAAAGGCAGCCAGAGTAGGATCGTTCGGGTTAACCGAAGTCGGGGTATAGGAAACAACGGCGCTGCTGGCGATGGTGGTATCGCAATACTGCAGCTCGATGTTTTTGGTTTCAGTTGCCTGACCACCGCCTTGCAGCAGGGAAACTGGAACCTGACCAAAATCAACGGTTACCGGGCTGGACGACGGCGCTAAACCACACGCGGTATTCACCAGCTCACCCTGAAGCTCAATCTGACCATTAGTGGTATCAGCCAGTGCAGACATTGAGCCGAGAGCAGCAGTTAATGCCACAGCCATAGCAACTTTATTCAGTTTCATAGAAAATTCCTGCGTTATAAATTTTTATCCTAAAGAGTAAGGAGCTATAAAATTGCTGAGTTATACTCTCATAACAATTTGCAGCCCTCCGCATCACCGAAAAATCCGTTTCAATAATTAGACTATTAATTAATATTAATAATTTAATTAAAGCCAGATCCCCTGGTCGACAAAAATACTAACAAATCATTTTTTAGGTAAAAAGAGATACATTTACAAAGGAATTAAAAAAAGATTTAACCTCGCGAACAATGCCACCATAGGAAATTAACTCGCAGAATGCTGAGATATATCCTAAAAACAAATTACGACAGGTAATTAATAGAGGATAAACGAAAGATGTTGATGGTAAGAGAATTGTAACACAGATCACATTTTATTAACAAAGACCCTTTTCTGCTATACGCAATAGTGAAAAGCAGGCGGAATAAGGGAAATAACGCGAGGCGTAAGGCGCCGGTGAAAAACGGATTTCTCCCCGTCTACACCATCGACCTGCATTCGCCAGTATAGCCTTTTTCCGCTGCGACCTCCCCCTCCGGCATACCGCCGCTGCTTCTTGTTTTCCTGACCTGAAGACTCCGTTATCATGCGGCTCATGAGTCAATAAACAAAAATGCACAGTTTCACGGGAACCGATGAGCGATAGCGCGACGTCATGAAAACAATAAACTCCGCTAACTCATTAAAACTTCAGAAAATGGACAGCAAAAACTGATGAGTACACTAGAGAATCTTGACGCCCACACCCCGATGATGCAGCAGTATCTCAAGCTGAAAGCCCAGCACCCGGAGATTCTGCTGTTTTACCGGATGGGTGATTTTTACGAACTGTTCTATGACGATGCGAAACGCGCATCGCAGCTGCTGGATATCTCGCTGACGAAGCGCGGCGCTTCCGCGGGCGAACCGATTCCGATGGCCGGGATCCCCCATCACGCGGTTGAGAACTATCTGGCTAAGCTGGTTAATCAGGGCGAGTCGGTGGCCATTTGCGAACAGATTGGCGATCCGGCAACCACCAAAGGGCCGGTTGAACGCAAAGTCGTCCGCATTGTGACACCGGGTACCATCAGCGATGAAGCGCTGCTGCAGGAACGCCAGGACAATCTGCTGGCCGCCATCTGGCAGGACAGTAAAGGTTTTGGCTACGCCACCCTCGATATCAGCTCCGGACGTTTTCGCCTGAGCGAACCCGCTGACCGCGAAACGATGGCGGCGGAGCTTCAGCGCACCAACCCCGCCGAGCTGCTGTACGCGGAGGATTTTGCCGAGTCGTCGCTGATTGAGGGCCGCCGCGGCCTGCGCCGCCGTCCGCTGTGGGAATTTGAAATCGACACCGCGCGCCAGCAGCTCAATCTCCAGTTCGGCACGCGCGATCTAGTTGGTTTCGGCGTTGAAAACGCCCCGCGCGGCCTGTGCGCCGCCGGCTGCCTGCTGCAGTACGTCAAAGACACCCAGCGCACGTCATTGCCGCATATCCGCTCCATCACGATGGAGCGCCAGCAGGACAGCATCATTATGGATGCGGCCACGCGCCGCAATCTGGAGATCACCCAGAACCTGGCCGGCGGCTTTGATAATACGCTGGCCTCAGTGCTCGACTGCACCGTGACCCCCATGGGCAGCCGTATGCTTAAGCGCTGGCTGCATATGCCGGCGCGCGACACCGCCGTGCTGGTAGAGCGCCAGCAGACCATCGGCGCGCTGCAGGAACATTACACCGAGCTGCAGCCGGTACTGCGCCAGGTCGGCGACCTCGAACGTATTCTGGCGCGCCTGGCGCTGCGCACCGCCCGCCCTCGCGATTTAGCGCGTATGCGTCACGCTTTCCAGCAGCTGCCGGCACTGCGCGCGATGCTGGGGGACGTCGACTGTGCGCCAGTACAGCGGCTCCGGGAAAAGATGGGGGAATTTAGCGAGCTGCGTGAACTGCTGGAACGGGCGATTATCGATGCGCCGCCGGTACTGGTTCGCGACGGCGGCGTTATCGCCCCCGGCTATAACGCGGAACTCGATGAGTGGCGCGGCCTGGCCGATGGCGCGACCGATTACCTCGACAGACTGGAAGTTCGCGAGCGCGAGCGTCTGGGGCTGGACACGCTGAAGGTAGGCTACAACGCCGTCCACGGCTACTACATCCAGATTAGCCGCGGTCAGAGCCAGCATGCGCCGATCCACTACGTCCGTCGCCAGACCCTCAAGAACGCCGAGCGCTATATTATTCCTGAGCTGAAGGAGTATGAAGACAAAGTGCTGACCTCCAAAGGGAAGGCGCTGGCGCTGGAAAAGCAGCTGTACGATGAACTTTTCGATATGCTGCTGCCGCATCTTGGCGATCTGCAGCAGAGCGCCAGCGCGCTGGCGGAGCTCGATGTGCTGGTGAACCTCGCCGAGCGCGCGGAGACCCTCAACTACTGCTGCCCGACTTTTAGCGATAAGCCGGGTATTCGTATCAGCGAAGGCCGCCATCCGGTGGTTGAGCAGGTTCTGAAAGAGCCGTTCATCGCTAACCCGCTGCACCTCGCCCCGCAGCGGAGAATGCTGATTATCACAGGTCCGAATATGGGCGGTAAAAGTACCTATATGCGTCAGACCGCGCTGATCGCCCTGCTGGCGTATATCGGCAGCTACGTTCCGGCGGAAAAAGTCGATATCGGCCCCATCGATCGTATTTTCACCCGCGTCGGCGCGGCGGATGACCTGGCCAGCGGCCGCTCAACCTTTATGGTAGAGATGACCGAAACCGCCAATATTCTGCATAACGCCACCGAGCATAGCCTGGTGCTGATGGATGAAATCGGTCGTGGCACCTCGACCTACGATGGTCTGTCGCTGGCGTGGGCCTGCGCGGAAAATCTGGCGAACAAGATTAAGGCCCTGACCCTGTTTGCCACCCACTACTTCGAGCTGACCCAGCTGCCGGAGAAAATGGAAGGCGTGGCCAACGTCCATCTTGATGCTCTGGAGCACGGCGACACTATCGCCTTCATGCACAGCGTGCAGGATGGCGCGGCCAGTAAGAGCTACGGTCTGGCGGTTGCCGCGCTGGCCGGTGTGCCGAAAGAGGTGATTAAACGCGCGCGGCAGAAGCTGCGCGAGCTGGAAAGCATTGCGCCGAGCGCTGCCGCCACGCAGGTGGACGGTACCCAGATGTCGCTGCTTTCCGCTCCGGAAGAGACCTCGCCCGCGGTTGAAGCGCTGGAGAATCTTGACCCGGATTCGCTGACTCCGCGCCAGGCGCTGGAGTGGATCTATCGCCTGAAGAGCCTGGTGTAGTTCTCGTTTAACGTGAAAAAACGGCAGCGCCCTGCGGTGCTGCCGTTTTAACAAATGCAAACTGGGTGCGAGAGGATGCATCCTGACAACCAATACGCGGGGTTGCCCCCCGCGCTGATGCTATTTCTTCGATTCGTAAGCGAGAACAGCTTTAAACTCCATACTACGCTCTTTAATACTGAGTTCGCACAGCGAGCTGCGCACCAAAAGCGTAAATCCCAGTACCGTAATACACAGTACAACGATTGCCACAAGGGCATATTTTGTTAGCATGTCTTGCCTCCCTGCAAAGAAGAGACTAACATCTGAATTGTTAGGGTTCATACGCCAGCCTCGGTTGATAGAAATATCTTCTGGGGCTTTCGTCTATCTGAATCCTTGTCAATGCTCAAAGCCAGATAGCCTCAAGCACCCGCCGCTATTCTATATTTTCCCGGCCGCGAAACTTATCGGTAATTTATCAAACCCGTTGATTTTATTATAAACTGGAAGAAGGCTCGCAAACGTATCTGCTCTATTAACCTTTTATGCAATTTGAAAATTTAATTAATAAATATTTTGCATTGATTAACTAAATATAAAAAGGCCCGACTAAGCGGGCCCGTTGATTTTAGCGTTTATCTTCCGCCAGCAGCGGCGGAATATGAGGCACCATTGGCGCGTCATCGATATCCTTTTGGGTCATGCGGAACGCTTCCGGATAATGTTCCCGGCTGGTGCGGCGTAGCGGTTCAGTATTCCGCCAGGTGTAGAAACAGTGCTGGCACTGAAATACCATCCAGACATCTTTTACCGGCGATGTTGCCAGCACTTCAATATGTTTATCGGCGCAGCGTGGACAAATCATCTTCTTCTCCTTATTTACGGTTGGCCAGCATGGCGGTCAGTTTTTCAGCCCAGGCTTTGGTTTCAGGAAGATCCTGTACCGGCTGGCTGTAGTGGCCGCGCAGATCGGGCGCAACCGGCGTGGTGGCGTCGATAATCAGTTTGTCGGTGATCCCCGCCGGGCTGGAGCCTGGATCAAGCTCCAGGACCGACATATTCGGCAACTGCACCAGGTCACCCGCCGGGTTGACCTTCGACGACAGCGCCCACATCACCTGCGGCAGGTTGAACGGGTCGACGTCTTCATCAACCATGATCACCATCTTCACGTAGCCCAGGCCGTGCGGCGTGGTCATCGCCCGCAGACCCACCGCGCGGGCAAAGCCGCCGTAGCGTTTTTTGGTGGAGATAATCGCCAGCAGGCCGTGGGTGTACATCGCGTTGACGGCCTGCACCTCCGGGAACTCGGCCTTCAGCTGCTGATACAGCGGTACGCAGGTGGCCGGGCCCATCAGGTAGTCGATCTCGGTCCACGGCATACCGAGATAGAGGGACTCGAAAATCGGATTGCTGCGGTAAGAAACCTTATCGATACGCACCACCGTCATATTACGGCCGCCCGAGTAGTGGCCGGTAAATTCGCCGAACGGGCCTTCAATTTCGCGCTTGCGGCTTTCAATCACCCCTTCGAGGATCACCTCTGACCCCCACGGTACGTCGAAGCCGGTCAGCGGCGCGGTGGCGATTGGGTACGGGCTTTCACGCAGCGCGCCGGCCATCTCATATTCCGACTGATCGTATTTCAGCGGCGTGGCGCCCATCAGGGTGATAATCGGATCGTTACCCAGGGTAATGGCAATCGGCAGGTCTTCACCGCGCTCTTCCGCTTTGTGCAGATGCAGAGCGATATCGTGCATAGGTACCGGCTGCAGGCCGAGTTTACGTTTGCCCTTCACCTCCATACGGTAAATGCCGACGTTTTGCTTACCAAAATTGTCCGGGTCGAGAGGATCGCGAGAAACCACGCAGGCTTTGTCGAGATAAAAGCCGCCGTCGCCGTCATTGAGACGGAACAGGGGCAGAATATCGAACAGATTAATCGCCTCGCCGTCAACGGTATTTTCCGCCCACGCCGGGTTTGCCCGCCGCTCCGGCGTTACCGGGAATTTATCCCAACGACGAATAAATTCGTCGATCTGATTTTTCACCGGCGTATTCGGCGGCAGCCCCAGCGAGATAGCGTGGTTCTGCCAGGAACCGATGGTGTTCATTGCCACGCGCGCATCGGTAAAACCGCGAATATTGTCAAACCACAGCGCGGGGGCGCCATCGCCGATGCGCCCGGTCGCGTTTGCCGCCGCGGCCAGATCCGGCTCCGCGTTCACTTCTTCGCTAATTTTCAGCAGTTGCCCCTGGTCGTCCAGCGCCTGCAAAAAGCTGCGCAAATCATCAAAAGCCATTATTCATTCTCCTGTGATACATTCTCTACCGCCCGCAACCCGCTCCAGCGGCGCGCTTTGTGATACTCCAGACCGAACTGATCCAGCACCCGCGTGACAACGTGGTCAGTGACGTCCTCAATGGTTTTGGGATGGTTGTAATAAGCGGGCATGGGCGGCACCATCGCCACACCCATGCGTGACAGGGCCAGCATGTTTTCCAGATGGATCGTGCTCAACGGCATTTCACGCGGCACCAGCACCAGCTTACGCCCCTCTTTCAGCACCACGTCCGCGGCCCGCCCCACCAGCCCCTCGGCATAACCGGCACGGATACCCGCCAGCGTTTTCATACTGCAGGGGATAACGATCATGCCGTCGGTACGAAATGAACCCGATGAGATGACGGCGGCCTGGTCCGCCGGACTGTGCGAGAAATCGGCCAGCGCAGCCACTTCACGGGCGCTGTAAGGCGTTTCCAGCTCAATGGTGGTTTTGGCCCACTTTGACATCACCAGATGCGTTTCCACTTCCGGCATCTCTCGAAGCGCTTTGAGCAGCGCCACGCCCAGCGGAGCGCCCGTCGCTCCGGTCATCCCTAGGATTAGCTTCATCATCGCCTCACAATTGTTCGTACACGAACGTTTTTATTAAAACTACCCTTGATAAGCTTTTCGTGCAAGTGCGTTCGTACACGGCCGCATTTTTCATCAAAACAGGAAAAATGCTAAAACGCCTCCCGAACGGCTATCATAGAGCCGACGGGTTGATTACGGAGTTGTCATGGAGTTAAAAAACGAGGCGTTTCACCTGCTACGCCAGCTTTTTCAGCAGCACACCGCCCGCTGGCAGCTTGAACTGCCGGACCTCACCAAACCGCAGTATGCGGTGATGCGTTCCATTGCCGAACATCCCGGCATTGAACAGGTGACGCTAACGGAAGCGGCGGTCAGCACAAAAGCGACGCTGGCGGAGATGCTGAGCCGAATGGAGAGCCGCGGTCTGGTTCGTCGCGAACACGATCCGGCGGACAAACGCCGTCGGTTTGTCTATTTAACCGCAGAAGGCGAAGCGCTACTGGCAAGCTCAATGCCGCTGGGTAACGCCGTTGATGAAGAATTTTTAGGTCGGCTGAACGATGAAGAACGGCAGCAGTTTTCGCAAATCATCCACAAGCTGGTAGCGCGAGAACCCAATTAACCCAGGCGCTCGCGGAGAAAATCAATAAACGCCCGGACCCTGACGGGAACGTGCTGCGCGTCCGGGTAAACCGCGTACACCCCCTGGCGCGGAAAGCTAAACGCCGGCATCACCTTCACCAGCGCGCTGTCTGCCAGCGCTGCGGCCACCAGCCATTCGGGCAGCAGCGCGATGCCGCTGCCCGCCAGCGCAAAGGCCATCAGCGCGCTGGCGCTATCTGCCGACAGCCGCGGCGCCTGTTTAATCTCGAAGGCGATGCTCTCCTCATCGGGCCCGGTAAGCGGCCAGCGGAGCGGTGCGGTCAGACGTTCATGAATAATCCACGCCGCGTGGGCCAGCTCCTCAAGCGTCTTTACAGGATGCTGCGCCAGCCATGATGGGGCAGCAACCGGGACGATGGCAAAACGCGATATCAGCGCCGCGCGGTAGCGCGAATCCGCCAGCGTCCCGAGGCGAATCGCCACGTCAAACCGTTCGGAGATTAAATCCGCGTGGTGAGAAGAAGAAACATGGCGCACGCGGAGCGCTGGATGCCGCTGGCTGAACTCCGCCAGCGCCGGGATAATCACCTGCGCGCCATATTCTGGCGTCGTTGTGATCCGCAGTTCACCGCTCAACCCCACGTGGCTGCCCCGGACGTCGTCCTGCAGGTTTTCCGCCGCTTTCAGCAGCACGACCCCGCGATGATAGAAGAGCGAACCGGCTTCCGTCAGCGTCAGCCGACGGGTCGATCGCAACAGCAGCGTAACCCCCAGCTCGCTCTCCAGCTGGCGAATGTTGAAACTCACCACCGCCTTGGTCTGCCCCAGCGCCGTCGCCGCCGCGGTAAAACTTCCGCTATCGACCACCGCTACAAACATGTTCATCCGCTGCAGGTTCAGCATCGCGCCGCCAATTGTCAAAAAATTTCAGACAGTATATCTCCGAATGTCGTGTTTATTCGCCCTGACGCTGAGGTTTACAGTAGCGGCCTTCACGGGGGGTTTAATCAATGACGTATCGCAGCAAGGTCGCAACCGTTTTTCTGCTGGGTTTCTTTCTCGACTTAATCAATATGTTCATCGCCAGCGTCGCCTTTCCGGCGATGAGCCGAACGCTGCACGCGTCGGTGGGCGAACTGGCGTGGGTCAGCAATGGCTATATTGCCGGGCTCACGCTGGTACTGCCGTTTAGCGCCTGGCTCAGCCAGCAGTTTGGTACCCGGCGGGTATTCCTGCTTTCGCTCAGCATATTTAGCTTTGGGGCTCTGGCCGCAGGAATGGCCGACTCGTTGACCAGCCTTGTCATGTGGCGCGCCCTGCAGGGGATGGGCGGCGGACTATTGATTCCGCTAGGCCAGTCGCTAACCTGGCAACAGTTCAGGCCTCATGAGCGGGCGAAACTTTCCGCCGCGGTGATGCTGGTCGGGCTGCTGGCGCCGGCGTGCTCGCCGGCGATCGGCGGGGTGCTGGTGCAGTCGCTCAGCTGGCGCTGGGTTTTCTTTGCCAGCCTGCCGATCGCGCTGCTGACGTTCGGACTGGCAGCGCTGTGGATTAAGGATGAGAGACGCGTCGCGCGGCCGGGGGGACTCCTGCGTCTCTCGCTACTGCGCGATCCGCTGCTGCGCTTTTCAATGCTGGTCTATCTCTGCGTGCCGGGGACTTTTATTGGCATCAATGTCGTCGGGATGTTTTATTTACAAAGCGTGACGGGGATGTCGCCCTCCGCCATCGGCGCCCTGATGCTTCCGTGGTCGCTGGCTTCGTTTGTGGCGATCGCGACGACCGGCCGCTATTTCAATCGTCTCGGCCCCCGCCCGCTTATCGCGGTCGGCTGCCTTCTCCAGGCTGTCGGGATCGTCACCCTGGCTGGCGTCAATGCGCATACCGCCAGCAGTATGCTAATCGCGGCATTTATATTCATGGGCGCAGGCGGCAGCCTGTGCAGCAGTACGGCCCAGAGCAGCGCGTTTCTGAATGTGGCGAACGGCGATATGCCGGACGCCAGCGCGCTGTGGAATCTTAACCGCCAGCTCAGTTTCCTGATGGGATCTGCGCTACTGGCAGCCTTACTGAGCGCCTTTTTGCTTTACTGGCCAACGCCGCAGGCGTGGCGTGGCGTATTTATCGCCGCCGCCGCGTTGACCCTGGCGCCGCTGCTGGGCTGCCTTACCTTCGATAACCGGGCGATAATCATGCGCCTGCACGGTAAAATGGAGAACAAATGAATCGCTATATTGCGGAAGTTATTGCGGCCCACGTGGCTATAGAAAACTGGCTGAATCAGGGGGACGGGAGCGCCGACGCGCTGATGCGTCGCTTTAGCCCGGACTTTACCATGATCCCGATAAACGGTATGCGCATGGATCATCAGGCGGTCAGCGCCTTTTTTCACGGGGCTCGCGCCAGCCGTCCGGGCTTAAAGATTGTCGTCGATAGTGCCGCCATACTTGCCGAATGGCGCGATGGCGCAGCGGTGAGCTACCGGGAAACACACGCTCTCCCAGGCAAAGCGGAAACCGCGCGCTGGTCGACGGTTCTTTTCCGTCTGCAGGAAGAGAAAATCATCTGGCGGCACCTCCACGAGACGGCGATCGCGTAAGCGACGGAGGCCCAAAAAAGAAAAAGGCCCAATCAAAGGATTGAGCCTTTTTTAAGAAAGGTGTCTTACTCGCGGAACAGCGCTTCGATGTTCAGCCCCTGGCTTTGCAGGATCTCCCGCAGACGGCGGAGACCTTCTACCTGGATCTGACGCACGCGTTCGCGGGTCAGGCCAATTTCGCGGCCCACATCCTCAAGCGTCGCGGCTTCATAGCCGAGCAGACCAAAGCGACGAGCCAGCACTTCACGCTGCTTGGCGTTCAGTTCGAACAGCCATTTGACGATGCTTTGTTTCATATCATCGTCCTGCGTGGTGTCTTCCGGGCCGTTGTCTTTTTCATCGGCCAGAATATCCAGCAGCGCTTTTTCCGAGTCGCCGCCCAGCGGTGTATCCACCGAGGTAATGCGCTCGTTCAGACGCAGCATCCGGCTCACGTCATCAACTGGCTTATCCAGCTGTTCGGCTATCTCTTCCGCGCTTGGCTCGTGGTCCAGCTTATGGGACAACTCGCGTGCGGTACGCAGATAAACGTTCAGCTCTTTGACGATATGGATAGGTAAACGAATGGTACGGGTTTGGTTCATGATCGCCCGTTCAATCGTTTGGCGAATCCACCAGGTCGCGTAAGTCGAAAAACGGAACCCACGTTCCGGGTCAAACTTCTCAACTGCGCGAATCAGCCCCAGGTTACCTTCTTCAATCAGATCCAGCAGAGCCAGACCGCGATTGCCGTAACGGCGGGCTATCTTGACGACCAGACGCAGGTTACTTTCGATCATCCGGCGGCGTGACGCAACGTCACCACGCAGCGCGCGACGCGCAAAATAAACCTCTTCTTCGGCCGTCAGCAGTGGGGAATAACCAATCTCTCCAAGATAAAGCTGCGTCGCATCGAGCACCCGTTGGGTTGCTCCCTGCGAAAGAAGCTCTTCCTCAGCCAGATCGCTATCACTGGGTTCCTCTTCAACTAAGGCTTTCTCATCAAAAACCTCGACTCCGTTCTCATCAAATTCCGCGTCTTCATTTAAATCATGAACTTTCAGCGTATTCTGACTCATAAAGATGGCTCCTACCCGTGATCCCTGAGCAAAGCACCTTCCGCTAAACATCACTTAAAAGACGCCCGGACGAGAACCTTTTCTGCCCCGGTAAAGCAGGCATTCTGGCCGCCCTGGCGCCTCTTTTAGCGATACTGAGCTTATCCGTACTTTGCCAAATTATCGCTGCGGTAAATACTGCAGCGGGTTGACGGATTTCCCCTTGTAACGAATTTCAAAATGCAAACGTGTAGAACTTGTACCTGTGCTACCCATGGTAGCGATTTTCTGCCCCGCCTTGATATCTTGTTGCTCTTTTACCAGCATCGTATCGTTATGTGCGTAGGCGCTCAGGTAATCATCGTTGTGTTTGATGATAATAAGATTACCGTAACCGCGCAGTGCGTTACCGGCATAGACGACGCGCCCATCTGCGGTCGCGACAATAGCCTGTCCTTTACTGCCTGCAATATCAATACCTTTATTGCCACCTTCGGCACCACTAAAGTTCTCGATAACCTTGCCATCAGTCGGCCAGCGCCATGAAGAGATCGGCGAACTGGTTGACGTACTGCTTGCAGTCGATTGGGTTGTGCTGACAGCCGGGGCCGTAACAGGCGCGACGGTTGTTGTCGTCGTCGCAGGCTTGTTATTCGGCAACATCTTATTAGCACTCTGTTCACCTGAAGATTCAGAATACGTAATAGTTGGTTGGGACGCAACCACCGCGGTGGATTTTTGTGCAGAATTTGCGGTTAACATCCCGCCGCTGCTGGCCTTCACGCTGGCCTGGGCGACAGGGTTATCTCCGGTGATTGGCTGACCGGACGCGTTGCCAACCTGCAGCGTCTGACCCACGTTCAGACCGTACGGCGCCGGGATATTATTACGCTGCGCCAGGTCGCGGAAGTCGTTCCCGGTGACCCACGCAATATAGAATAGCGTGTCGCCGCGTTTAACAGTATAGGTACTGCCGCCGGTATAGCTACCTTTCGGAATATCCCCATACTTACGGTTGTAGACAATTTTGCCGTTCACCGTTTGTACCGGCTCCTGAGCCATCGGCTGAACCTGAGCGGGCTGCGTCTGCACCGGCTGCGTTTGTACCGGGCGCGCCTGCGGAACGTTATTGGATGGAGGCGTGATCAGCATTCCGGAATTCGTGCTGGAAGACGAAGTCCCGCCAGCCGAGCTGACCGGCGCAGGCGGATTGTTGGAGCTGCTGCAGCCTGCCAGCCACAGTGACACCAGTGATAAAGCCGCAATGCGGCTTAAGGTAAAATTTGGGCTTCCCGCGCTCATTTATCCCCCAGGAATATGTTAACTACCAATATCTTGCTCACCGGACGGCACCCGGCCAGGACACGAAAAATGCGTCCACCCTATGCCTAAATGCAGGCAAAAAAACCTGGAATAATCCGGGTTCAGGCTAACTCCCCCTTCACGAGGGGAACAAAGCGCACGGCTTCGACAGTATCAATGACAAACTCGTTGCCGCGCCGACGGATCCGCTTCAGGAACTGATGCTCTTCGCCAACCGGCAGCACCAGTACGCCGCCATCGTCCAGCTGCGCCAGCAGCGCGGCCGGAATTTCCGGCGGCGCGGCGGTAACGATAATCGCGTCGAACGGCGCACGCGCCTGCCAACCCTGCCATCCATCGCCGTGACGGGTTGAAACATTATGTAAATCAAGTTGTTTAAGTCGACGGCGCGCGTGCCACTGCAAACTCTTAATTCGCTCAACCGAGCAAACGTGATGCACCAGATGCGCCAGAATCGCCGTCTGATAGCCAGAGCCGGTGCCGATTTCCAGCACCCGGGACTCCGGCGTTAGCGTCAGAAGCTCGGTCATCCGCGCCACCATGTAGGGTTGCGAGATGGTTTGCCCCTGACCAATCGGCAGCGCCGTGTTTTCCCACGCCTTATGTTCAAAGGCTTCATCAACAAACTTTTCTCGCGGCACCATGGCGATCGCGTTCAGCACGCGCTCGTCAATAATGCCCTGCGTGCGGAGCTGATTGAGAAGACTTTCAACACGTTTACTTACCATTGCGTATCAACTCCAACGCGATCCAGCCAGCCGCTAACCACCTCATGCGCGCCGTGGGCGGTTAAATCGACGTGTAGCGGCGTGACCGACACATAGCCTTCATCCACGGCGGCAAAGTCGGTATCCGGCCCGGCGTCGTACTTTTCGCCCGGCGGTCCGATCCAGTACAGCGTATTGCCGCGCGGATCTTTTTGCGGGATCACCTGGTCGGAAGGATGGCGACTGCCGCAGCGGGTCACGCGGATACCTTTGATCTGCTCAAGAGGCAGATCCGGCACGTTGATATTGAGAATGCGCCCGGTGCGCAGCGGCTCGCGGCCTAAAGCGCGCAGAATAGAGCAGGTGACCGCAGCAGCGGTATCGTAATGCTGATAGCCGTTTAGCGAGACGGCCAGCGCCGGAAAGCCCAGATGACGGCCTTCCATCGCGGCGGCAACGGTGCCGGAATAGATGACGTCGTCACCGAGGTTGGGTCCGGCGTTAATGCCGGAAACCACGATATCCGGACGCGGCCGCATCAGGGCGTTGACCCCGAGATAAACACAGTCCGTCGGCGTGCCCATCTGTACGGCGATATCGCCGTTATCAAAAGTGAAAGTACGAAGCGAAGATTCCAGCGTCAGGGAGTTCGACGCTCCGCTGCGGTTACGATCGGGTGCAACTATCTGAACCTCAGCGAATTCCCGTAAGGCCTTTGCCAGGGTCTGAATGCCCGGCGCATGAATCCCATCATCGTTACTCAGCAATATTCGCATAGTCACCCGTTGTATTGATAAGCTCCCTTACTACGCTGGTGGCGAAGCTGCCCGCGGGCAGCCAGAAACGCAGTTCAACGGTAACGTCATCCCACCAGTTCCAGCTCATCTGCTGGGGATAAAGCAGCATCGCCCGGCGGGCGGCCTCTACTTTTTCACGCACCAGCAGCGCCTGTAGCTGCGTCTCTTCGACCACTGCCGCCTGCTCGGCGGCCAGCGCATCCCGTTGGCTTCCCCAGTCGCCGCTGCCCACAAGCGCAGCGGTAATCATCAGCTCGCGGTTATCTACCCGCGCCTGGAGTTCCATCAGTTCTTCAGAGGCCGCAACGAACCAGCTTCCGCGCCCCGCTAATTGTAGCGCATCGCCATCAACAACCTGATTAAATTCCGGTTTTTTTAATCTAATACCAACCTGTTGATTAAACAATGCGCTGCGGGCCGCCGACAACCAAAAACTGCGTTTATTGCGATCGCGCACCGGCGCGCCGCTCTCGGCCCAGCGCAGCGCCCCCAGCAGGTTACTGCCGCCGATACCGAAGCGCTGGGCGCCAAAATAGTTAGGTACGCCATGCTCAGCAATCGCCTGTAAACGCGTTTCGACATCGTCGCGATCGCTGATTTCGCGCAGCACCAGCGTAAACTGGTTCCCCTTCAGCGCCCCGAGGCGCAGCTTGCGCTTATGGCGCGCGTACTCCAGTACCTGACAGCCTTCAAGCTGAAATTTGCTCAGGTCGGGCATCTCTTTGCCCGGCACTCGGGCGCACAGCCACTGTTCAGTCACCGCGTGTTTGTCCTTCTGCCCGGCAAAGCTCACTTCACGCGCATGAATTTTAAGGAATTTTGCCAGCGCGTCAGCAACAAAACGGGTATTGCAGCCGTTTTTCAGAATACGCACCAGCACATGCTCGCCTTCGCCGTCAGGCGCAAAGCCGAGATCCTCAACCACCACGAAGTCCTCCGGGTTGGCTTTTAGCAGCCCCTGGCTCAGCGGTTTTCCATGCAGATAAGTGAGTTCGTCAAAAGCGATCATTTCTCCGCCTTACGCAGCAGCGCCACCGCTTCACAGGCAATGCCTTCGCCGCGACCGGTAAAGCCCAGCTTTTCCGTGGTGGTGGCTTTGACGTTAACATCGTCCATATGGCAACCGAGATCTTCGGCAATAAAGATGCGCATCTGGGGAATATGCGGCAGCATTTTTGGCGCCTGGGCGATAATGGTGACGTCAACGTTGCCAAGGGTATAGCCTTTCGCCTGAATCCGCCGCCACGCTTCGCGCAGCAGTTCGCGGCTGTCGGCGCCCTTAAAGGCCGGGTCGGTATCCGGGAACAGCTTGCCGATGTCGCCCAGCGCCGCCGCGCCAAGCAGCGCATCGGTCAGCGCGTGCAGCGCGACGTCGCCGTCGGAGTGGGCCAGCAGCCCTTTCTCGTAGGGTACGCGCACGCCGCCGATGATGATTGGGCCTTCACCGCCAAAAGCGTGTACGTCAAAACCGTGTCCAATTCGCATTAAGCCTTCTCCTGGTGTCGGGAACGGGTAAGGTAAAATTCGGCCAGCGCCAGGTCTTCCGGGCGCGTCACTTTAATATTATCAGCTCGTCCGGCGACCAGTTCAGGATGAAAACCGCAGTACTCCAGCGCCGAGGCTTCGTCGGTGATGATCGCCCCTTCATTAAGCGCCCGCGTCAGGCAATCAACAAGCAGTTCGCGAGGGAAAAATTGCGGCGTCAGCGCGTGCCATAAATCGTTACGTTCAACGGTATGGGCGATGGCTGCCCTGCCCGGCTCCGCACGCTTCATCGTGTCGCGAACCGGAGCGGCCAGAATGCCGCCCGTACGGCTGGTTTGGCATAGCTGAAGCAGGCGGCTGAGATCGTCCTGGTGCAGGCAGGGGCGCGCGGCATCGTGCACCAGCACCCAGTCGGCTTCGCCAAGAACCTTCAGGCCAGCGAGAACGGAGTCCGCGCGTTCCGTGCCGCCATCAACGACGGTGATTTGGGAGTGGTTCGCCAACGGCAGTTGGCTGAAGCGAACGTCGCCCGGGCTGACGGCAATCACCACCCGCTGTATAAGGGGGTTTGCCAACAGCGCGGCGACCGCGTGCTCGAGAATCGTTTTGTTACCGATTGAGAGATATTGTTTAGGGCATTCCGTTTGCATGCGGCGGCCAAAACCGGCTGCCGGCACCACGGCGCAAACGCCCGGAAAAGTGGCTGCCATGTTGTAATCCTGGGCCTGTTTATCGATTATTCTGCTGTTGCCCCGCGGCCTGGTTGCGTTTTGACGCATCCGGCACCAGACGATAAAACGTTTCGCCCGGGCGGGTCATACTGAGTTCATTGCGCGCGCGCTCTTCGATAGCTTCCTGACCGCCGTTGAGGTCGTCAATTTCGGCGAACAGCTGATCGTTGCGTGCTTTTAATTTAGCGTTCGTTGCCTGCTGCGCGGAGACATCGTCGTTAACCCGGCTATAGTCGTGCAGACCATTTTTGCCGAACCATAGCGAGTACTGCAGCCAGACCAGCAAAGCCAATAACAGCAGCGTTAGTTTACCCATCCTGCCCCCTGAAAAACGGCATCATCATCCCATAACTCGCCCGAGTTCTCTACTCTGGCGCGCGGACGACGCCGCGTAACGCGGGGACTGTACCACATTTTTACCGTTGATACCCAGGCTAGATTCATTCGTAGAAAGGACTACCCCAGTAGCCAGAGGAACAGCAGACCGAACATCAGTCCGACGGTTAAAATCGTCGCGCAGACGCTGTACTGAAGTTTGCCGTCCATCAGCGAATGCAGCGCGATGCCAACCACGACGGCAACCGGCATTAATGCCAGGAAGAACGGCCAGGTGTAGAGGAGGACAAATAGCGTGTTACTGCCATAGATCAGGAAGGGAATACCCAGCGCCAGCAGCCATGAAATAAAGCCAACGGCAGCGCCCGACAGAGACCAGGTGGTCTCGTCGCTGACTGCCGGCGGCGGTTCTGAACGAATAATACTGATGTTCTGGGTATTGCGCATATCGAATCCTGTTGACCTGGCGATCGGCATCCTGTGATGATGCCGCTGCCGTTTCAGGATCTGATAATATCGCTCTGTCGTAGCAGGTCTAATAATTGGTGCACCAAATTTGTTACCAATTGTTCACCGTCGAGGTGAATTTCGGCGCGCTCCGGGGATTCATACACTGAATCAATTCCGGTAAAGTTACGCAGCTCCCCGGCCCGTGCCTTCTTGTACAGCCCTTTCGGATCCCGCGCTTCGCAGATCGCCAGCGGCGTATCGACAAAGACTTCAATAAAGCGCCCTTCGCCCAAACGTTCGCGCACCATCTGCCGCTCTGCGCGATGCGGTGATATAAACGCAGTCAATACTACCAGCCCGGCATCCACCATCAGCTTCGCCACTTCACCCACCCGGCGAATGTTTTCTTTGCGGTCGTCGTCGCTGAAGCCAAGATCGCTGCACAGGCCGTGACGCACGTTATCGCCATCCAGTAAATAGGTGCTCACGCCGAGCCGATGCAGCGCCTCTTCCAGCGCGCCGGCAACGGTGGATTTCCCCGAGCCCGAAAGCCCGGTGAACCACAGCACCACGCCGCGATGGCCATGATGCTGCTCGCGCTGCGCCTGCGTGACAGGATGCGCGTGCCAGACGACGTTTTCGTCATGTCGGGCCATTACTTGCCTCCCAGCAGGTCGCGGGCGTCCCAGTGCGGGAAGTGCTTGCGAATAAGCTGGTTCAGCTCAAGCTCAAACGCGCTGTATTGCGAAGCGCCTGCCTGAGCCTGCTCGTTCGGTTCGCGTACCATCCCTGCGCCAACGGTCACGTTGGTCAAACGATCGATAAAAATCAGGCCCCCGGTGACCGGGTTATCCTGGTATTTATCGAGTACCAGCGGCTCGTCGAAAGTCAGATCCACCAGCCCAATGCCGTTGAGCGGCAGCGATTCCACTTCGCGCTGGGTCAGGTTGTTAATATCAACCTGGTAGCGTACGCCATCCACGCGGGCGCGGGTTTTCTTACCGGCGATTTTAATGTCATAGCTCTGGCCAGGCGTTAGGGCCTGCTCCGCCATCCATACCACATCAACGCTGGCGCTTTGTACCGCAGGCAGAGAGACCGTCGCGTCCACCAGCAGGTCACCGCGGCTGATATCAATTTCATCCTTCAGCACGAGAGTGATCGCTTCCCCGGCCGCCGCTTCCGGCAGATCGCCGTCAAAGGTGACGATGCGCGCCACGGTGGATTCCACCCCCGACGGCAGCACTTTCAGGCGCTGTCCTACGCTCACGCTGCCGGCGGCAACCGTACCGGAGAACCCGCGGAAGTCGAGGTTCGGGCGGTTGACGTACTGCACCGGGAAGCGCAGCGGCTGGCTTTCCACCACGCGCTGAATCTCAACGGTTTCCAGCACTTCCAGCAGCGTCGGGCCGCTGTACCACGGCATTTTATCGCTCTGGCTGGCGACGTTGTCCCCTTCAAGCGCGGAAAGCGGGACAAAGCGAATATCGAGATCGCCTGGCAGCTGTTCAGCAAAGGTCAGATACGCTTCACGGATGGTGTTAAAGGTCTCTTCGCTAAAATCGACGAGGTCCATTTTGTTCACCGCCACCACCAGGTGTTTGATCCCCAGCAGCGTGGAGATAAAGCTGTGACGACGGGTTTGATCGAGCACGCCTTTGCGCGCGTCGATCAGCAGGATCGCCAGATCGCAGGTTGACGCGCCGGTCGCCATGTTGCGGGTATACTGTTCGTGTCCCGGGGTGTCGGCGATAATAAATTTGCGCTTCTCGGTTGAGAAGTAACGATAGGCGACGTCAATGGTAATGCCCTGCTCACGCTCGGCCTGCAGACCGTCCACCAGCAGCGCCAGATCGAGTTTTTCGCCCTGGGTACCGTGACGTTTGCTGTCGTTATGCAGCGAAGAGAGCTGATCTTCGTAAATCTGACGGGTATCGTGCAGCAGGCGGCCAATCAGCGTACTTTTGCCGTCGTCGACGCTGCCGCAGGTCAAAAAGCGCAGCAGGCTTTTGTGCTGCTGGGCATGCAGGTAGGCTTCAACGCCGCCTTCATTGGCAATTTGTTGTGCAATAGTCGTATTCATGGCGGCTCCTTAGAAATAACCCTGACGTTTCTTCAGCTCCATGGAGCCTGCCTGGTCGCGGTCAATCACGCGCCCCTGTCGTTCGCTGGTGGTCGAGACCAGCATCTCTTCGATGATCTCCGGCAGCGTTTGCGCATTGGACTCCACCGCGCCGGTCAGCGGCCAGCAGCCGAGGGTGCGGAAGCGTACCATCTGTTTTTTGATCATCTCGCCGGGCTGTAAATTGATGCGATCGTCATCGATCATCATCAGCATCCCGTCGCGCTCTAGCACCGGACGCTCCGCCGCCAGGTACAGCGGAACAATTTCAATATTTTCCAGATAGATGTACTGCCAGATGTCCAGCTCGGTCCAGTTGGAGAGCGGGAACACGCGGATACTTTCGCCCTTGTTAATCTGGCCGTTATAGTTGTGCCACAGCTCCGGGCGCTGGTTTTTCGGATCCCAGCGGTGGAAGCGGTCGCGGAAGGAGTAAATACGCTCTTTAGCGCGGGATTTCTCTTCATCGCGACGGGCGCCGCCGAACGCGGCATCGAAGCCGTATTTGTTCAGCGCCTGCTTGAGGCCTTCGGTTTTCATGATATCGGTATGCTTGGCGCTGCCGTGAACGAACGGGTTAATCCCCATCGCTACCCCTTCCGGGTTTTTGTGCACCAGCAGCTCACAGCCGTAGGCTTTAGCTGTACGGTCACGGAACTCGTACATTTCGCGGAATTTCCAGCCGGTATCGACGTGCAGCAGCGGGAACGGCAGGGTGCCCGGATAAAACGCTTTACGCGCCAGATGCAGCATCACGCTGGAGTCTTTGCCGATGGAGTACATCATCACCGGGTTAGAGAATTCGGCGGCCACCTCACGAATGATATGGATGCTTTCCGCCTCCAGTTGCCGCAGGTGAGTAAGTCGTTTTTGGTCCATAACCGTTCCTTAAGCCAGATTTACTACAGAAGCCTTAAAGGCGTCTGAGGATGAGGTGTGTTGAAACCAGGCGAGCTGTTGATGTAATTGCACCACTTCACCCACCACCAGCAGCGCGGGCATCGGGGCGTCTTTCGCCAGGTTTTCAAGCTGTTGTAATGTGCCGGTCTTCGTTTGCTGATCGGCGCGAGTGCCGCGCGAGATTACCGCCACCGGGGTATCGCCTCCGCGGCCGTTGGCGATCAGCTGGGCGCTGATTTCCGCCGCTTTCAGGCTGCCCATATAAATCGCCAGGGTCTGGCCGCTTTGCGCCAGCCGCGCCCAGTCGAGCGGCGAATTTTCAGCGCCAAAGTGCCCGGTAATAAAGGTTACGCTCTGGGCATAATCACGATGCGTCAGCGGAATACCGGCATAGGCCGTTGCGCCCGCCGCCGCCGTGATACCCGGGACGACCTGAAACGGAATGCCTGCTTCGGCTGCGGCCTGCAGCTCTTCACCGCCGCGGCCAAAAATAAACGGGTCACCGCCCTTCAGGCGAATCACCGTCTTGCCCGCTTTCGCCGCTTCCAGCAGCAGGCGGTTGATCTCCTGCTGCGGTACAGATACGCCGGCGGCGCTTTTGCCGACGCAGATTGTCTCCGCGTCCCGGCGCACCAGTTCACGTACTTCCGGGGTGACCAGGTTGTCGTAAAACACCACGTCCGCCTGCTGAAGGGCCTGCAGGCCGCGCAGGGTCAGCAATCCGGCATCGCCTGGCCCTGCCCCGACGAGAATAATTTCACCAGGGCGTTTTTCCGGCTGAAGAAGTTCATCTTCCAGCGCTTTTTCCGCTTCATCTTTATTGCCCGCCAGAATCAGGCTGGCAAAGCGACCGGTAAACACGCGCTCCCAAAAGCGGCGGCGTTCGGCGGTGGTTTTCAGATGGGTTTTAATATGGTGACGCCAGTAGCTCGCCGTTTCAGCCAGCCGACCCAGGTTGGTGGGCAGCAGCGCTTCGATTTTTTCGCGCAAAATCCGCGACAGCACCGGCGCTTTTCCGCTGGAAGAGATAGCCACCAGCAGTGGAGAACGATCGACAATGGATGGAAAGACAAACGAGCACAGCGCCTGATTATCCACGACGTTGACCAGCCGATAGCGCGCGTTAGCCGCGACATAAACGCGTTGGTTCAGCTCGTCATCTTCCGTGGCGGCAATCACCAGGAATACGTCGTCAAGCTGCTGCTCTTCGAATACGGTTGCCCGCCACTGAATTTCCTCGCGCTCGACCTTTTCGGCAAGTTCCGGTATCAACGTTTCGGCGACAATGTGCACCTTCGCTTCAGCGCGCAGCAAAAACGTAATCTTACGCGCGGCTATCTCGCCGCCGCCGATCACCAGCACGGGTCTGTCTTTCACTTCGGCAAATATCGGCAAGTATTCCACTGCGCAACAACTCTCTTACAATCAGCAATAGAGCGACTATAGGGTGCGGTTTAGAGCAAATGAAATTACGAAATGGAATGAGTTGTTACTCAAAAGAATAACGACCTGGGAAAGCAAATATCAAAAAGTGCTTAACACGCGGTTTTTCCACCATTTAAGAGCGATTGAAATTGTTTAACCCCGGTCACAGTTTCATACTACGCGGGTGAAATTGTTTTAAGTGCTAAAGGACCCCCTATGTTTTCCGCATTGTGCCGTCGCCTGCTCCCCCTGGCGTTGGGCGCAGGTTTTGTCTTCTCCGCCGCCCCGGCATTCAGCGCCCCGGGCGAAACCGCCAATGCCCAAGCTCGTCATATCGCCACCTTTTATCCCGGAAGAATGACCGGCACGCCGGCCGAGATGCTGTCGGCCGATTATCTCCGCCAGCAGTTCGCCCAGATGGGTTACCAGAGCGATGTGCGCAGCTTCAATATCCGTTACGTCTATACCGATAGCAATCAGCGTAAAAACTGGCATAACGCCACCGGCAGTACGGTGATCGCCGCTCATGAAGGCCAATCTCGTCAGCAGATTATTATCATGGCGCACCTGGATACCTACGCGCCGCAGAGCGATAAAGATGTTGAAAACAACCTCGGCGGCCTGACCCTGCAGGGGATAGACGACAACGCGATGGGTCTCGGCGTCATGCTGGAACTTGCTGAACAGTTAAAGAACGTTCCTACCCGTTACGGTATTCGCTTCGTCGCCACCAGCGGTGAAGAAGAAGGCCGGCTGGGTGCGCAGAATCTGCTTAAGCGCATGAGCGACGCGGAAAAGAAAAACACCCTGCTGGTGATTAATCTCGATAACCTGGTGGTGGGCGATAAGCTGTACTTTAATAGCGGCCGCAGCACGCCAGCATCGGTGCGCAAGCTCACCCGCGACCGGGCGCTGGCTATCGCCCGTAGCCACGGCATCGCGGCCTTCACCAATCCTGGGATGAACCGGGACTTCCCGAAAGGCACCGGCTGCTGCAACGACGCCAGCGTTTTTGATAGCGCCGGGATCCCGGTACTGTCGGTGGAAGCGACCAACTGGTCATTGGGTAAGAAAGACGGTTATCAGCAGCGGAGCAAATCACGCAGCTTCCCGCAGGGCACGAGCTGGCATGACGTACAGCTGGATAACCTGCAGTATATTGATAAAGCGCTGCCGGGGCGTATTGAGCATCGCGGACGCGATGTGATGAAAGTGATGCTACCGCTGGTGAAAGAGCTGGCGAAGGCGGAGAAGAGACCCGCCTCAAAATAGACTAACGATAAAATCCGGCAACAAGGACTGTCGCCATGATGCGTTTTCATTTTTTAATACCGTTGTTACTGCTACTGGCTGTCAGCGCGCGATCCATCGCCGACAGTCAGGTTTATATCTGGCAGCGCGTCTGGCAGGACGGGTTGGATTTGGGCTCGGAACCCAGCATCGGTAAAACATCGGTATAAGCGCTATGTTAAAAACGGCGCACTGTTCCCATGAGCCCAAAATTTGGCAAGTATTACCTGGAAGCGGACTTTGCCACACGAAAGAATGCTGGAAAAAATAAAGTACAGGATAATAAGGATGGCGGCGCGGGGAACACAATGCCAGAAATAACAGCCATTATTCTAACTCCGGTTTATCCCCGCTGGCGCGGGGAACACGATACAACGCCAGCCAGCTCTCCGACATACGATCGAACATGGCATTCGCCGTCGCCATCGTCGGCAGACCAAAATAGAGCCCCTGCGCCTTTCCCGTAGCCATCAGGCGATGTGTCAAAATAAGCGCAGCCTCTGTTTTTCCAGCACCAGTCACATCTTCAAGAATAAATAATTGCGGACCTTGTTTATCAATATCCAGCTCAAGCGTTTTTTGCTGCAATGGGGTTGGCTGTTGAATAAAGGGAAATAACGCCGTTATTCCGCTAAAAGAGGCAACGTCAGAGGAAGGTGGGAAAACGGTTACGGCTACTTTCGCTTTAACCAGCGCATGCTGTTGCCAGTATTCATCGACCTCCATCGATTTTGTAATTCGGGGGAAATATCGGGTTGAAGAACCAACCCAGTCAGCCAGTACTATCGTAGCGGAAATAAACCATGAGAGATCTTTAAAAAACGCAATACCGTTATCATCATCCCAAAACTCAGGAATCTCAATCAGTGGAAATAATGATTTAACCCTGGTAAGAAAATCACGGGCCGCTTCTTTATCCTGCTGACGAAAATTTTTTAGTTCTGTTACTGAAGAAGGCGGTCGCCCATGATGTCCTGTCGTAAGGGGCATCCAAAGCGCAATGACGCGCTTTAATTTACGAGCAGAAAGAGGGGATTCGGGGGAAAGTTCAGGGCACTCGCTTAAATAATCTTTCCAGAGCCAATACCCCAGAGTCGCATGCGGGATGGCTTCATAATATTTTATATATTCGTCCTGCGCATTTAACTCTTCATGACGATAAAGCTGCTGAAAAGAGTGGGCAAACTTTCCAATATCATGCCAGCATAGTAGCCATGCAAAAAATTGTGCCGCCTGAATTCTATGATGAAGCCCCAGTTTGTTAAGATAATCATTAATGCCATGGATATTATGCTGCACCATCCAATAGCCAACGGCTGCAACATCCAGCGAATGCCAGCACAGCAAGTGATAATCATCACCGCCATCATCCTCTCCGCGCCGGGATTTCCCCCAATAATTGAACATTATCTCTATTGTTCCATTTAGCAGGCGTATTTATTCAAGTATGTTCACACTGCAAAATAAGAGAAATGATTTACATCAAAAATATTTGATCTTTGCGATGAAATTGATAACAAATATTAATAATTAATAATTATAAAGACATCAAATAATTAATTAACAATTCAGGAAAAAATCCCGGCAGCGCCGGGACTCATCTTAACCTTCGTGCAGCCCGCACTCTCTTTTCAGACCAAAGAAGCGCGTTTCTTCCTCCGCCATCCCCGGCTCCCATTTCCGGGTGGTGTGGGTATCCCCCACCGACAAATAGCCCTGATCCCACAGCGGGTGATACTTCAGGCCGTGCTTTTGCAGATACTGATAGACGGTACGATTATCCCAGTCGATGATCGGCAGCACCTTAAACACGCCGCGCTGGATCGCCAGCACCGGCAGGTGGGCGCGACTGCCGGACTGCTCGCGGCGCAGGCCCGCAAACCAGGTTTGCGCATTCAGCTCTTCCAGCGCCCGGTTCATTGGCTCGACCTTGTTAATATCATTGTACTTTTCAATACCCTCAACGCCCTGCTCCCACAGCTTACCGTAGCGCGCCTCCTGCCAGGCGGCGCTCTCCTTCGCCCGATAGATCTTCAGGTTCAGATTGAGTTTGTCCGTTAACTCGTCGATAAACTGGTAGGTTTCCGGGAACAGATAGCCGGTATCGGTCAGAATGACCGGAATATCCGGGCGCACCTGATTGACCAGATGCAGGCTCACCGCCGCCTGAATACCAAAGCTCGAAGAGAGCACATATTCGCCCGGCAGGTTTTCCAGCGCCCACGCGACGCGCGCTTCCGCGCTCAGCTTTTCCAGCTGGCTATTGGTTTCCGCCAGCTGCAAAACACGATCGACCTTCGGTAATGCGTTCAGCGCGTTTAGATCGAGTACGGACATAAGAACCTCGCTTGCCTGTTTCGCCGGGCGGTACTGCATTTGCCCGGCCTACAAAACCCACAGGCCCGATCGCTGCTCGCCACCGGGCACCTGGATGTTATTCCCAGAAATCACGGGCTGGGTCGAGCACCGGGCGAATGATGCCCGCACGCACCGTAAAGTCGCCGAAGCCTTCACCCGCTTCACGCTCTTTCGCCCAGCGCCCTACCAGTTCGTCGATCGAATCGAGAATTTCCGACTCGGTAATATTTTCCCGATACATACGCGGAATACGCGTCCCGCTGCGGTTGCCGCCAAGGTGCAGGTTATAGCGGCCCGGCGCTTTACCGACCAGCCCCACTTCCGCCAGCATCGCGCGGCCGCAGCCGTTCGGGCAGCCGGTAACGCGGGTAACGATATGCTCGTCGCCAACGCCATGTTTGCTCATCACCGCCTCGACTTTATCGATAAACGACGGGAGGAAACGCTCGGCTTCCGCCATCGCCAGCGGGCAGGTCGGGAACGACACGCAGGCCATAGAGTTTTCGCGCTGCGGCGTGACGGCGTTCATCAGGCCGTGATCGCGGGCCAGCTTCTCGATCTTCGCCTTCTGATCTTCCGGTACGCTGGCAATAATCAGGTTCTGGTTCGCCGTAATGCGGAATTCGCCTTTGTGGATCTTCGCAATCTTCAGCAGGCCGGTTTTCAGCGGACGACCCGGATAATCAAGGATACGACCATTTTCAATAAACAGCGTCAGATGCCAGTTATTGTCGATACCCTTCACCCAGCCGATACGATCGCCGCGGCCGGTGAATTCGTACGGACGGATCGGCTCAAACTTGATGCCCGCCCGACGTTCCACTTCCGCCTTAAAGGTCTCAACGCCAACGCGTTCGAGGGTGTATTTGGTTTTCGCATTTTTACGATCGGTACGGTTACCCCAGTCGCGCTGGGTCGTGACCACCGCTTCCGCCACCGCCAGAGTGTGCTCCAGCGGCAGATAGCCAAACTCGCTCGCCGTACGGGCGTAGGTTTTCTTATTGCCGTGCTCAATCGATAAACCGCCGCCGACCAGCAGGTTGAAGCCGACCAGCTTGCCGTTTTCAGCGATGGCCACGAAGTTCATATCGTTCGCGTGCAGATCGATATCGTTCTGCGGCGGGATCACTACGGTCGTTTTGAACTTACGCGGCAGATAGGTCTGACCGAGGATCGGCTCTTCATCGGTGGTGGCGACTTTCTTCTGATCCAGCCAGATCTCGGCGTAGGCGCGCGTGCGCGGCAGCAGGTGCTCGGAGATCTTCTTCGCCCATTCGTAGGCTTCAGTATGCAGCTGGGACTCGTACGGGTTAGAGGTACACAGCACGTTACGGTTCATATCGTTGGCGGTGGCCAACGCGTCCAGCCCGACCGAATGCAGCATCTGGTGCACCGGCTTGACGTTCTTCTTCAGAATGCCGTGGAACTGGAAGGTCTGACGGTTGGTCAGACGGATACTGCCGTAGATGGTGTTATCGGCGGCGAATTTATCGATCGCCTGCCACTGTTTGGTGGTGATCACCCCGCCCGGCAGGCGGCAGCGCAGCAGCATCGCGTGACGCGGCTCCAGCTTCTGCGCCGCGCGCTCGGCGCGGATATCGCGGTCATCCTGCTGGTACATACCGTGAAAACGGATCAGCAGAAAGTTATCGCCTTTAAAACCGCCGGTCAGGCCGTCGTTCAAATCTTCCGCAATGGTGCCGCGCAGGTAGTTGCTTTCGAGCTTCATGCGCTCGGCGTCAGTCAGTTTACCTTCGACCACCAGCGGGCCTGGATGTTTTTCGCTCATTAGTAGACATCTCGCTGATAACGGCGCTCAACGCGCAGCTCACTTAAAAATTCGTCCGCCGCTTCGGCGTCCATCGCGCCGTATTCGGCAATCACTTCCAGCAACGTCTGCTCAACGTCTTTTGCCATACGATTGGCATCGCCGCAGACATAAATATGGGCGCCGTCGTTAATCCAGCGCCACAGTTCGGCCCCCTGCTCGCGCAGCTTGTCCTGAACGTAGACTTTTTGTTGTTGATCGCGGGACCAGGCCAGGTCGATGCGGCTCAGCACGCCTTCTTTGACGTAGCTTTGCCACTCCACCTGATAAAGGAAATCTTCGGTAAAGTGCGGGTTGCCGAAGAACAGCCAGTTCTTCCCTTCCGCGCCTTCCGCCGCGCGCTGCTGCATAAAAGCGCGGAACGGCGCGATGCCGGTGCCGGGGCCAATCATGATCACCGGCGTCTGCGGGTTGGCAGGCAGACGGAAGTTATCGTTATGCTCGATGAAGATGCGCACTTCGCCATCTTCTTCGACGCGGTCAGCCAGGAAGCTGGAAGCGCCACCGGCCCGAGCGCGGCCTTCGATGTCATAACGCACCACGCCAACGGTGACGTGGACTTCGCTTTCCACTTCCGCCTGCGAAGAAGCGATCGAGTACAGTCGCGGGGTCAGCGGGCGCAGCAGGTCGACCAGCGCCTGTGCATCCAGCTGCGCCGGGGAGAAACGCACCATATCGACAATCGGCGTGGTCGCGGCGTAATGCTGGAGCTGTGCCTTATCGCCCACCAGCGGCAGCAGGGATTCGCTGCGGGTTAAGGTGGCATAATTTTCCACGATGTTACCGGTGTTGACCGTCAGCTCGAAGTGCCACTCCAGCGCTTCGGCGAGCGGCAGCGTTTTGCCGTCAACCGTGACCGGCTCCTCGCCCGTCAGCCACAGCAGCTCTACCAGCTCTTTCACCAGAGCCGGATCGTTCTGGTACCAGACGCCCAGCGCATCGCCCGGCTGATAGCGCAGGCCGGAGTCGCCGAGGTCGATTTCAATATGGCGCACATCTTTTTCAGAATCGCGACCGGTAATTTTTTGATTCACCGCCAGCGTCGCGGTCAGCGGCGCTTCTTTGGTATAGGGGCTGGTGTGGATCTCGTTCACCGATCCGCTGGCAATCAGCTGAGACGGGACGGCGGCAGGGGCGCGCGCTTTCAGCGCCTCAACCACCCGAGCGCGCCATTCGGCGGCGGCGGCCTGATACTCTACATCAGCATCAACCCGGTCGAGCAGGCGTTCGCCGCCCAGTTCGGCCAGCTTATTATCAAAATCTTTGCCGGACTGGCAGAAGAATTCATAGGAGGTATCGCCGAGGCCAAACACGGCAAATGCGGTATCGGTCAGCTTCGGCGCTTTCTTCGAAAACAGGAATTTATGCAGCGCGACGGCTTCTTCCGGCGGCTCACCTTCACCCTGCGTTGACGTCACCACGACCAGCAGCTTTTCGGAGGCAATTTGTTTGAATTTATAGTCGCCTGCGTTGACCAGCTTCACGTTCAGCTGCGCGGCCTGCAGATCGTCGCGCAGCGCTTCAGCGACGCGGCGGGCGTTGCCGGTTTGCGATGCCGAAATCAGGGTAATGGACGGTACTTCAGCCGCCTGGGCTGGCGCAACAACCGCTGCGCCGGGCTGCTGGTTCAGCACCCCCCAAAAATAGCCGGAAACCCAGGCCAGCTGGGTGGGCGTGAAGTCAGTCGTGGCCGCCTGAAGGCGCGCCATTTGCTCCGGACTCAGCGGTAGCAAATTGGAAGGTGGGGCCTGTGTCGTCATGCGTTGTTATGTTCCAGTAAGCAAAGCTGTGATTCACGCCCTGTCAGCGTGATAAACAGAAGATAATGTATTTACTCTAAATAATTCGAGTTGCAGGCAGCGACACAGCGCCCATCAGGGCAAAGCCCAAGGCTGGGCCGAGTTATTGCCAACGCACATGCGGCTCGAAGTATGACGAGTGAGTAGGTTAACGGTGCAAATAGTAACAACTAAATAAAGGATGGAAATAACAAATAACCAAATGGACTAACCTGTTTTAGTTATAGTTATTAACAACAAAATCGATTAAATAAGCCCATGAAATATAGGCAATTAATTTGAACAGGCTGGATGAATGTGGCTATTTTCCGCTCAGGGCCGTTTTAGTTAATGCGAAAAAATGTGCTTTCCGGTACCCTACGGCGGTTTTTTGCCATATTGAGAAGAAAAGATGTCCACCACGCTGTTTAAAGATTTCACCTTTGAAGCCGCTCACCACCTGCCGCACGTGCCGGAAGGTCATAAGTGCGGTCGCCTGCACGGCCACTCTTTTATGGTGCGCCTGGAGATTACCGGTGAAGTCGATCCCCATACCGGGTGGATCATGGATTTTGCCGAGCTGAAGGCCGCGTTTAAACCCATCTACGATCGCCTCGACCATTACTACCTGAATGATATTCCCGGGCTGTCCAATCCGACCAGCGAAGTGCTGGCAAAATGGATCTGGGAGCAGATGAAACCGCGGGTACCGCTGCTGAGCGCGGTGATGATCAAAGAAACCTGCACCGCGGGCTGCGTCTATCGCGGCGAGTGATAGTGCCTTTAGCTGAATAAGACCCTGATAGCCCTGCGCTATCAGGGTTTTTTTATATCACGCGATATTGAGGTACTTGTGCGTCTGCATCGATAAGCGCCAGTTGCGGGCGATACAGGTTTCGATGCACAGGCGCGTCGCATCATCTTTCTGGCTAATTGGCTGAAGCGCGATAATACGCGGCTTTTCATCGGCCAGCGTTGCCAGCAGCTCATCCAGCGCTTCGATATCGCGCACGCGTCCAACCGGATGTTTAATTTCATCAGCCCGCTGTAGCGCCTGAGAGAGTACGTCATAGCCGCCGCGCATGTTCACCTTTGGCGACACCGTCACCCAGGTATGCGGCGTGCAGCGCACTTCGTGGGTGCCGCTGGTTTCAATCTGGCAGCTAAATCCGTTTTGCTCCAGTAAAGAGGTTAACGGCGTTAAATCATGAATGCAGGGCTCGCCGCCGGTAATGACCACGTGACGGGCCGTCCAGCCCTGACGCCCGATGATAGCCAGCAGATCTTCGCTGCTCGCCGGGCCCCATTTATCGCTCTCTTTGGTTTTTGCCAGAATGCTGAACAGCGACACTTCCCGATCGGCAAGCTTATCCCAGGTATGTTTGGTATCGCACCAGGCGCAACCAACCGGGCATCCCTGTAAACGAATAAAAATGGCGGGAACGCCGGTGAAGTAACCTTCGCCTTGCAAGGTCTGGAACATCTCGTTAATCGGGTACTGCATAATCATCTCTGCTTAGGGTTGTGAGCGCGCATTATCGCAGATTTGCCCGCGCAGATCTTGTCCCGCGCTGCGCCGCGTGGTGGGTAGAACCTAAACCTTAATGATAAACCTCCGGCAGCTGGCCGATTCCATTATCCCGCACCGGCTGATTTAATTAGTCTGATAATCATCAGGCGACTATTAAGCGTCACGGCTAAAATTTTTGGTGTAACAAAACATGTATGATTTTGAAAGCCAAAAATAAAATAACAAACTTAAAAATAATAAATTTCAACGATGTACAAATGGATACACGAAATAATGAATTTATTGTCATAGCTTAGGGTCAAATTCGATCCACGACGCTAAATTACCTTAAAATAACCTTAATAAACCGCATCTTATGTTCATTTTCCATTTAATATCCGTTTAATTTTCCGCGCCTAGAATCCAGTCAACCAACCATAATGAGACTGCATTCATGAATACATTATTAATTACTGGCGCGACCGGTTTTCTCGGTGGAGCAGTGTTAGAAAGCATTCTGAATAAAAAGAATGCGCCTAATCTATTACTGTTAGTTCGTGCAGATAATAGTGTAGCTGCCGTAGAACGGGTAAAGGAAAACCTGCGAAAATTCAATATTAGCGAAGAGAGATTAACGGCCCTGACGCCCGGCAACATTCTGCTGGGGGATCTGGCCAATCCGCAGCCCTTTCTCGACGACCCGCGCCTGAATCAGGTTACCCACGTGCTCAACTGCGCCGCCGTCGCCTCATTTGGTAATAATCCGCTTATCTGGAAGGTCAACGTCGAAGGCACGCTGCAGTTTGCCCGGCGGATGGCTCAGGTCGGCGGCCTTGAGCGCTTTCTGCACGTGGGCACCGCGATGTCCTGCTCGCCAGACCCCGATTCGCTGGTAGCGGAAAGCACGGCGTTTCGTGAACGCGCCGAGCATCTGGTCGAGTACACCCACTCTAAATCAACAATTGAGCGTCTCATGCGGCAGGAGTGCCCAACGCTACCGCTGGCGATCGCCCGTCCCTCTATTGTTGTTGGCCACACTCATCACGGCTGTCAGCCCTCCAGCAGCATCTTCTGGGTGTTCAGCATGGGGCTGATGCTGCAAAAATTTATGTGTTCGATGGAAGACCGCATCGATGTAATCCCCGTCGATTACTGCGCCGATGCGCTGCTGATGCTGCTTACCAGCCCGCTGGCGCGCGGAGAGGTGGTGCATATTTCCGCGGGAGAGGAAAACAGCGTAAGGTTTGCGGATATCGATAACGCGATGGCCTCCGCCCTCGAGCAGGCGCCGGTCGGCGATAAATACGCGCAGGTCAGCTATGAAACGCTGGTCAAAATGCGCCGTGAGCTGAAGGCTATTTTTGGCCCCTGCAACGAACGGCTGATGCTTAAAGCCATGCGCCTGTACGGCGCCTTCGCCACGCTTAACGTACGATTCAGCAACGACAAGCTGCTCAGCATGGGTATGCCAAAACCGCCGCGCTTTACCGATTACATTGACCGCTGCGTACAGACCACGCGCGGGCTTTCTATCCCGCAGCAAATGGCGGTAGATTTTAAGTAGCCGCTTTTGCAGGTATAAAAAAAGCCAGCCCGAAGGCTGGCTTTTTCATATCAGATAAAGACAGGCTTATGCCTGACCTTTGATCTCTTTACGACCGTTGTACGGTGCTTTTTCGCCCAGCGCTTCTTCGATACGAATCAGCTGGTTGTATTTAGCAACGCGGTCAGAACGGCTCATAGAACCAGTTTTGATCTGGCCTGCAGCGGTACCCACAGCCAGGTCAGCGATGGTCGCGTCTTCAGTTTCGCCAGAACGGTGAGAGATAACGGCAGTGTAGCCAGCGTCTTTCGCCATTTTGATCGCAGCCAGAGTTTCGGTCAGAGAACCGATCTGGTTGAATTTGATCAGGATGGAGTTAACGATGCCTTTCTCGATGCCTTCTTTCAGGATCTTGGTGTTGGTTACGAACAGATCGTCACCAACCAGCTGGATTTTGTCGCCCAGTACTTTAGTCTGGTATGCGAAACCGTCCCAGTCAGATTCGTCCAGGCCATCTTCGATGGAGACGATCGGGTACTGTTTGGTCAGCTCTTCCAGGAAGTGGGTGAATTCTTCAGAGGTGAACGCTTTGTTGCCTTCGCCGGCCAGAACGTATTTACCGTCTTTGTAGAATTCAGAAGCCGCGCAGTCCATCGCCAGAGTGATGTCTTTGCCCAGCTCGTAGCCAGCAGCTTTAACCGCTTCAGCGATAACAGCCAGCGCTTCAGCGTTGGAGCCCAGGTTCGGCGCGTAGCCGCCTTCGTCACCAACAGCGGTGTTCATACCTTTAGCTTTCAGAACTTTAGCCAGGTTGTGGAACACTTCAGAACCCATACGTACGGCTTCTTTCAGGGATTTAGCGCCAACCGGCTGAATCATAAATTCCTGGATGTCGACGTTGTTGTCAGCGTGCTCGCCGCCGTTGATGATGTTCATCATCGGAACCGGCATGGAGTATTTGCCCGGGGTGCCGTTCAGCTCAGCGATGTGCTCGTACAGCGGCTGACCTTTAGAAGCAGCGGCAGCTTTGGCGTTAGCCAGAGAGACGGCCAGGATGGCGTTCGCACCGAAGTTAGATTTGTTTTCAGTACCGTCCAGGTCGATCATGATTTTGTCGATGCCAGCCTGATCTTTGGCATCTTTGCCAAGGATTGCCTGAGCGATCGGGCCGTTAACCGCGCCAACAGCTTTCAGTACGCCTTTACCCATGAAACGGGATTTGTCGCCATCGCGCAGTTCCAGCGCTTCGCGGGAGCCAGTAGAAGCACCTGACGGAGCAGCTGCCATACCGACGAAACCACCTTCCAGGTGTACTTCGGCTTCAACAGTCGGGTTACCACGGGAGTCGATGATTTCACGACCGATGACTTTAACGATTTTGGACATTAGGTTTTCCTCAGTACAAGTTAAACTAAAACTCCAGACAAACAATGCACCCGGATGGGTGCATTGCCGTTCTAACTCTTTTACTTCGCCTGACGCTTCTGGTACTCGCCTGCGGCTTTCACAAAGCCAGCAAACAGCGGATGGCCATCACGCGGCGTCGAAGTAAACTCCGGATGGAACTGACAGGCGACGAACCACGGATGGTTAGGCACCTCGATGATCTCGACCAACTGATCATCCCCGGAACGGCCCGCAATACGCAGGCCCGCATTTTCAATCGGCTTCAGCAACATATTGTTGACTTCGTAGCGGTGACGATGGCGTTCGGTAATGGTTGGCTCGCCGTACAGCTGGCGCACCAGGCTATCTTCAGCCAGCTGGCACTGCTGTGCGCCGAGGCGCATCGTGCCGCCGAGATCGCTCTTATCAGAGCGGACTTCGACATTACCGTCTTCATCACGCCATTCGGTAATCAGGGCCACGACCGGGTACTTACAGTCTGGCACAAATTCCGTTGAGTTGGCGTTTTCCATCCCCGCTACGTTGCGCGCGAACTCAATCAGCGCGACCTGCATCCCCAGGCAAATGCCCAGGTATGGAATGTTGTTTTCACGCGCGTAGCGCGCGGTGGCAATCTTACCTTCAACCCCGCGATAGCCGAAGCCACCAGGAATCAGGATTGCGTCTAAATTCTTCAGAATTTCGACGCCGCGCGTTTCCACATCCTGCGAATCAATCAGCTTGATGTTGACGGTGACGCGATTTTTCAGACCGCCGTGTTTCAGCGCTTCAATCACCGATTTGTAGGCGTCCGGCAGTTCAATGTACTTGCCGACCATACCAATGGTGACTTCACCTGCCGGGTTCGCTTCTTCGTAGATAACCTGTTCCCATTCGGCCAGGTTCGCTTCCGGACAGTTTAAGCTGAATCGTTTACAAATATAATCGTCCAGCCCCTGAGATTTCAACAGGCCCGGGATTTTATAAATGGAATCGACATCTTTCATCGAAATAACGGCTTTTTCCGGCACATTGCAGAACAATGCAATTTTGGCACGTTCGTTCGCCGGAATAGCGCGATCGGAGCGGCAGACCAGAATGTCAGGCTGAATACCGATGGAGAGCAGTTCTTTAACGGAGTGCTGGGTCGGCTTGGTTTTGACTTCACCCGCGGCGGCCATGTACGGCACCAGGGTCAGGTGCATAAACAGCGCGTTTTCACGACCGATATCCACCGCCAGCTGGCGAATCGCTTCAAGGAACGGCAGCGATTCGATATCGCCAACGGTGCCGCCGATTTCAACCAGCACCACATCATGGCCTTCACCGCCGGCCAGCACGCGCTCTTTGATCGCGTTGGTGATGTGCGGAATAACCTGAACGGTGGCACCCAGATAGTCGCCGCGACGCTCTTTGCGCAGGACGTCAGAGTAAATACGACCCGTGGTGAAGTTGTTGCGACGGGTCATCTTGGTGCGAATGAAACGCTCGTAGTGACCCAGGTCCAGATCGGTTTCAGCGCCGTCTTCAGTAACGAACACTTCCCCGTGTTGGATTGGGCTCATGGTGCCCGGATCGACGTTGATGTACGGATCCAGTTTCATCATGGTCACGTTAAGCCCGCGGGCTTCGAGAATGGCTGCGAGGGAAGCTGCGGCAATGCCTTTACCCAGAGAGGATACGACCCCGCCGGTCACAAAAATATAGTTCGTTGTCATGCTGAACCTGAGAAGTTAGGTTTAAAAGACGATGGAATAACCAAGACGGGAAAGCAGTATACCCGATCATGACTGACGCCACAAACTTTCATTATCCCTCCTTTTCATCAGGCCCACACAAACGCAGGGAGTGAGAAAATAGCCGCTTTTGGCGAAATGTTTTTGACGTAAATCAAGCGCTTGTTATTTAAAAAATCACACAAATAGCGCTTGATCACGAAAACTCTTTAGAGATCAGTTTCCTGGCGTTTTACTTCCTGCCACACCAGCTCCATGGTATCGAGGTCAACGCCGGTCATTTCCAGGCCGCGCGCGGCGACAATCCGCTCAACTTCGCGGAACCTGCGCTCAAACTTCAGGTTGGCTTTTTGCAGCGCAACTTCGGCTTTTACCCCTAAATGGCGGGATAAATTGACCGTCGCAAACAGCAGGTCGCCCACTTCCTCCTCCAGTTTAGCTTCATCCACCACGGCCTGCTGCGCTTCGTGCATCACTTCATCTATTTCTTCGTGCACTTTATCCAGCACCGGCCCCAGAGAGGTCCAGTCAAAGCCTACCGCCGAGCAGCGTTTCTGGATTTTATGCGCGCGCATCAGCGCCGGAAGGCTATGCGGGATGTCGTCCAGCGCGGAGTGCTGGGACTTTTCCGCTCGCTCAGCGCTTTTGATCTGTTCCCAGCGGGCCAGCACTTCGCTGCTGCTACCGGCGCTCGCCTCGCCGAAAATATGCGGATGACGGCGCTCCAGCTTGTCGCTGATGGCGGCGCAGATATCGTTAAAATCAAAGCGCCCCTCTTCCTGCGCCATCTGAGCGTAGAAGACGACCTGGAACAACAGGTCGCCCAGCTCACCGCGCAGATCGTCAAAATCTTCGCGGGCGATAGCGTCGAGCACTTCATAGGTTTCTTCAAGGGTATACGGCGCGATGGTGGCAAAGGTCTGCTCTTTGTCCCACGGGCAGCCGTTTTCCGGATCGCGCAGACGCCGCATAATGCCGAGCAGGCGTTCGATTTGAGTCATAAGTCTGTCCTGATAAAAAAATGCCGGGTGGCGGTAGCGCCTGACCCGGCTGACATAAGCGTGGGAGTTTATCCGCCGTGCAGACGACGGGCGTCGATGACGTCAGGTACCTGATTCAGCTTCGCCAGTACGCGCCCCAGCACCTGCAGGTTGTAGATCTCAATGGTCATATCGATCGTCGCCATCTGCTGTTTAGTATCGCTGCGGCTGGCAACGCCCAGCACGTTGACCTTCTCATTGGCGAGAATGGTGGTGATGTCGCGCAGCAGGCCGCTACGATCGTTGGCCTGGACGCGCACCACCAGCGAGTAGCCCGCCGAGTAGCTCTCTCCCCACACCGCGTCAACGATGCGCTCGGGAGCATGAGACTGTAGCTCCGCGAGCTGATCGCAATCCGCGCGGTGCACCGAGATCCCGCGGCCCTGGGTGATAAAGCCCACGATCTCGTCGCCGGGAATCGGCTGGCAGCAGCGCGCAATGTGGTGCATCAGATTGCCGACGCCCTCCACCACCACGCGACCATTGTCTTTGCTGCGATTCTGCGGAGCGTGGGTTTTCTGCTGCAGCTGCTTTAACGCCGCCGCATCCTGCTCCGCCGCGCTGGGTTTATTAAACTGCGCCTGCAGGAAATTAACCATCTGGTTGAGGCGAATATCGCCCCCGCCAATCGCCGCCAGCAGTTCGTCCTGCTCGTTAAAGTTATAGCGCGGCAGCAGATGCTTTTCCGCGTCCTTCAGGCTGATGCCCAGATGCTCGAGCTCATCATCAAGGATCTGTCGCCCGGCAAGAATATTCTTGTCGCGATCCTGCTTGCGGAACCAGGCGTGAATTTTGGAACGCCCGCGGCTGGTGGTGACGTAGCCAAGGTTCGGGTTCAGCCAGTCGCGGCTGGGGTTGGGCTGCTTCTGGGTGATGATTTCAATCTGGTCGCCCATCTGCAGCTGATAGGTGAACGGCACAATACGCCCGCCGATTTTCGCCCCGATGCAGCGGTGGCCGACATCGCTGTGTATATGGTAGGCAAAATCGAGCGGCGTCGAACCCGAAGGCAAATCCACCACGTCGCCCTTCGGCGTAAAGACATAAACCCGGTCATCAAAGACCTGGCTGCGCACCTCATCCAGCATCTCGCCGGAATCGGCCATCTCTTCCTGCCAGGCGATCAGTTTACGCAGCCAGGCAATGCGATCTTCATAGCCGCGCCCGCCGCTGGCCGCTGCGCTGGCGCCCTCTTTATACTTCCAGTGCGCGGCCACGCCCAGCTCGGCATCTTCATGCATCTGGCGGGTACGGATCTGAATTTCAATGGTTTTTCCGCCGGGGCCAAGCACGACGGTATGAATTGACTGGTAGCCATTAGGCTTGGGATTGGCGACGTAATCATCGAACTCATCCGGCAGATGGCGGTAATGAGTATGCACGATCCCCAGCGCGGCATAGCAGTCCTGCAGGCGCTCGGCGACAATACGCACCGCCCGCACGTCAAACAGCTCGTCGAAGGCGAGATGTTTTTTCTGCATTTTGCGCCAGATGCTGTAGATATGCTTGGGACGCCCGTAGACCTCAGCCTTGACGCCCTCGGTTTTCATTTCCGTGCGTAAATGGCTGACGAATTCATCAATATAATGTTCACGATCGATGCGCCGCTCGTGTAACAGCTTAGCGATTCGCTTATATTCCGCCGGATGCAGATAGCGGAAGCAGTAATCTTCGAGCTCCCACTTCAGCTGGCCGATCCCCAGGCGGTTGGCCAGCGGCGCGTAAATATTGGTACACTCTTTTGCCGCCAGTACGCGCTCATCTTCCGGCGCATCTTTCACTTCACGCAGATGGGCGATGCGCTCGGCGATTTTAATCACCACGCAGCGGAAGTCATCGACCATCGCCAGCAGCATGCGGCGAATGTTGTCCACCTGTTCAGAGGAGACCGAATCCGTATGGGTGGCTTTAAGCTGGCGTATCGCGGCCATGTCCCGTACGCCGTGGATCAGGGTGACGACCGATTTCCCGACGCTCTCCTGCATGATCTCTTCGCTGACGACGTTACCGTCCGCCAGCGGGAAAAGCATCGCCGCGCGCAGCGTATCGATATCCATGCTCAACATGGAGAGAATTTCCACCATCTCCACGCCGCGCCATAGCAGGAGATCGGCCTGCGGATGCCCCTGCGTTTTCTCTCGACAATAATCCCAGGTTTCGGCTAAGCGTTCACACGACTGCTGGCTGGAAATTCCCAGACTCGCGATCCATTTCTTCGGGTCAAATTCACCAGCTTTATTTAAATGTGCACTTCTTACCGCAACCATTGTCCTCTCCTTAAGGGACCGCCTGCCGAAGTCGGCAAGCCTCAACTTTTACACTTCATCCTTCAAACCGCGTCAACGCTGGCGTTCGTCTTTTATCTCAGTCACCTGCTTCTGAGGATGCCGCTTCACTGCGATTTGAATGATTCTTGTGCTCAAACAACACCATTGATTCCAGATGTCCGGTATGCGGGAACATATCGAGCATCGCCAGGCGTTGAATGGTATATCCCGCCTGCAATAAAACGTCGCTATCGCGCGCCAGGGTCGCCGGGTTACATGAAACATACACCACCCGACGCGGCGCTAATTTTATAATATGTAACATAACGCCCGCCGCGCCGGCGCGCGCCGGGTCGAGCAAGACCTTATCAAAACCGTGCTTCGCCCACGCCTGGCGGGTGACGTCCTCTTCCAGGTTCTCATGGAAGAAAGTCACATTATGCAACCCGTTCAACGCCGCGTTCTCCTGGCCCTTCGCCACCAGCGCGGGAACCCCTTCAACGCCAACCACCTGCGCCGCACGCTTCGCCAGCGGCAGGGTAAAGTTGCCCATGCCGCAAAAGAGGTCCAGCACCCGATCCTGAGGCTGGATATCCAGCCATTCCAGCGCCGTGCGCACCATCAGCTGGTTTACGCCATCGTTCACCTGGATAAAATCGCGCGGACTGAACACTAAGCGTAGACCGTCCGAGGTATACCAGGGGGCTTCCCCGCGAATATGTTCCAGTATCTCGCTTTGCGGGGCGAGGTACAGGGAAAGACCGTGAGATTGCGAAAAACGTTCCAGCTTTTCTTTATCTGCCGCGGGAAGCGCCGCCGTATGGCGCAATACCATCAGCGGGCCGTTATCCGCCTGCACCAGCTCAACGTGGCCAAGCTGACGCACCGATTTCAATTCGCTAAGACATTCACGTACCGCGGGCAATAGCGCACCAAGAGTGGGCACCAAAACGGGGCACCGCACCACATCGACGATCTCGCTGGCGTTAGCCTTGCGGAAGCCCATCTGTAATTGTTGGGACTTTGGCTGATAATTCAAGCTCAGACGCGCCCGGCGGCGATAGCCCCACGGCGAAGCGGCTATAATGTCATCAACGTCGCGCTTCATCAGCCTCGCGAGCGCGGCGCGTTTGCTCTGCTGCTGCAGTTCAATGCTGGCGTGCTGCTGCTGGCACCCGCCGCAGATGCCAAAATGCGGGCAGCGCGGCGCCTGCCGCTGCGGGCTATCGCTAAGACGGCGTTTAACCTGGGCGCGGGCGTACTGTTTTTTATCTTCGACCACAACAACGTCAGCCTGCTCCTGTGGCAATAAACCGCTGATAAACAGCGCCTTACCCTGATGACGCGCAACGCCCTGGCCGAAGGGGTCAAGGTCATTTACTGTAACGGTTATGATCTGGCGCGTCGTCACACGCCGTTTTGCAGAGTAGAATTGCGCCATCGTAGAGATTTGTCTCAATTAAATATACTGACTCTGGATAAGAGTTCGGTCAGGATGAGCCAGAGTAACAACGCACCAGCCTCCTGAAAGATGATGTGTATATTCTCCCATAATGGAACCGCATGACCAACTACAGCCTTCGTGCCCGCATGATGATTCTTATTCTGGCGCCTACCGTTCTGATCGGTCTGCTGCTCAGTATTTTCTTCGTCGCACACCGCTATAACGACCTACAGCGCCAGCTGGAGGATGCCGGCGCCAGTATTATCGAACCGCTGGCGGTCTCCAGTGAATATGGCATGAATTTGCAAAACCGCGAGTCAATCGGGCAGCTCATCAGCGTACTGCACCGCCGCCACTCCGATATTGTGCGCGCCATTTCCATCTACGACTCGCACAACAGGCTGTTCGTCACCTCTAACTTTCAGCTCGATCCCGGCGAACTTCAGCTGCCAAAAGGGGAACCCTTTCCCCGCCGCCTGAGCGTGGTGCGCCACGGCGATTTGATGATTTTGCGTACCCCTATTATCTCGGAAAGCTATTCACCGGATGAATCGCCGGGAAGCGATGCCAAGATGCCGGACAATATGCTGGGCTACGTGGCGCTTGAGATGGATCTCAAATCGGTGCGGCTACAGCAGTACAAAGAGATCTTTATCTCCAGCGTGATGATGCTGTTCTGTATCGGTATTGCGCTGATCTTCGGCTGGCGGCTGATGCGCGACGTGACCGGGCCGATCCGCAATATGGTGAATACCGTTGACCGCATCCGCCGGGGCCAGCTTGATAGCCGCGTCGAAGGCTTTATGCTCGGCGAGCTGGATATGCTGAAAAACGGTATCAACTCCATGGCCATGTCGCTGGCGGCCTACCACGAAGAGATGCAGCATAACGTCGATCAGGCGACATCGGATCTGCGGGAAACGCTTGAACAGATGGAAATCCAGAACGTCGAGCTGGACCTGGCGAAAAAACGCGCGCAGGAAGCGGCGCGAATCAAATCCGAATTCCTCGCCAATATGTCTCATGAACTGCGCACGCCGCTCAACGGTGTCATTGGCTTTACCCGCCTGACGCTGAAGACCGACTTAAACACCACCCAGCGCGATCACCTGACGACCATTGAGCGTTCCGCGAATAATCTGCTGGCCATCATTAACGATGTTCTGGACTTCTCTAAGCTCGAAGCCGGGAAGCTTATTCTGGAGAGTATTCCGTTCCTGCTGCGCACTTCGCTGGACGAGGTGGTCACGCTGCTGGCGCACTCGGCGCACGATAAGGGGCTGGAGCTGACGCTGAATATCAAAAACGATGTGCCGGATAACGTCATTGGCGACCCGCTGCGCCTGCAGCAAATTATTACCAACCTGATGGGCAACGCCATTAAGTTCACCGAACACGGCAATATCGACGTGCTGGTGGAACAGCGCGCCATCAGCAACTCAAGGGTACAAATCGAAGTCCAGATCCACGATACCGGTATCGGAATTCCTGAACGCGATCAGTCGCGTCTGTTCCAGGCGTTCCGCCAGGCCGACGCCAGCATCTCCCGTCGCCACGGCGGAACCGGACTTGGGCTGGTCATCACCCAGCGGCTGGTGAAAGAGATGGGCGGCGATATCTCCTTCCATAGCCAGCCTAATCGCGGCTCGACGTTCTGGTTCCATATTAGCCTCGACCTCAACCCCAACGCGGTTCCCGACAGCGTGCCAACCCAGTGCCTGGCGGGTAAAAAGCTGGCCTATATCGAGGCCAACGCGGCGGCGGCGCAGTGTACGATGGAGCTACTGGCGACAACGCCGCTGGAGGTGGTTTACAGTCCGACGATGACCGCCCTACCGGATGCTCACTACGATATCCTGCTGGCCGGCATTCCCGTATCAATACGCGACCTGAGCCAGCATCGCGATAAGCTGGAAAGAGCCAGCAAGCTTGCCGATCATCTGGTGCTGGCCCTGCCGTGCCACGCCCAGGTCAGCGCCGAAACGCTGCGCCAGGACGGCATTGCCGCCTGTTTGCTTAAGCCACTGACCTCAACGCGCTTATTGCCAGCGCTGACGGCCTCCTGCCAGACGCAGCCAACGGTTCTGCCGCCGCGTTCCGATAGTAAGAAGCTTCCGATGACGGTCATGGCCGTTGATGACAATCCGGCGAATCTCAAGCTTATCGGCGCCCTGCTGGAGGATTTAGTCCAGCACGTTATCCTCTGCGACAGCGGCCAGCACGCCGTCGAGCGGGCCAGAGAAACGCAGCAGGATCTGATTCTGATGGATATTCAGATGCCGGAGATGGATGGGATCCGCGCCTGCGAACTGATTCACCAGCTCCCTCATCAGCAGCAAACGCCGGTGATCGCCGTGACCGCCCACGCCCTGGAAGGGCAGCGAGAGAAATTACTCAGCGCGGGGATGAACGACTATCTGGCGAAACCCATTGAGGAGGATAAGCTCTACAGCCTGCTGCTGCGCTACCAGCCGGGAAAGACGCTACCGCCGCAGGTCGCCGCGGAGCCTGTTGAGCCGCCCGTTAACCATGACATCACCCTCGACTGGCAGCTGGCGCTGCGTCAGGCGGCGATGAAACCGGATCTGGCGCGGGAAATGCTGCAGATGCTGCTCGCCTTTATGCCGGAGGTGCGTAACAAGGTAGAAGAACAGCTGGTGGGAGAACAGCCGGAAGGCGTGCTGGATCTTATTCATAAGCTTCACGGCAGCTGTAGCTATAGCGGCGTGCCGCGGCTGAAAAAACTGTGTCACACCCTTGAGAGCCAGCTACGCGCGGGCACCGCCGCCGAGGAGATGGAGCCGGAGTTTCTGGAACTGCTGGATGAAATGGACAACGTCGCGCGCGAAGCCTGTAAGCTGTTGGGGATTTAGAGGATGTAAAACGCGAGCCCCGGTCTGCGCTTCGCGACCGGGGAAAAACCTATAATAGCCGGCCCATTTTCAGCACGGCGGCGACGTTTCTCGCCGTCATACGCACGTTTTCGGCGGCATTTTCCAGTGCTTGCTCCAGGGTGCAAACTGAATAAATCACGCTGAATACCGCATCCAGGCCGTGCTGATGCACGACGCCGACGTCAGCCGTCAGGCTCCCGGCAATGCCGATGACCGGCAGGTTGTAGCGTTTTGCCACCCTCGCCACGCCAACCGGCACTTTGCCGTGAACCGTCTGGCTATCGATACGCCCTTCGCCGGTGATCACCAGGTCCGCATCCGCCACGATATCGGCAAGATGGAGCGCATCGGTCACAATCTCAATGCCCGGCCGCAGCTTTGCGCCGCAAAAGGCGTACAGGCCCGCGCCCATTCTGATTAGAAGTGAGATAAATGGACAGGGATAAGCGAGATAATTGTGGGATTCTGTGGCGGTCCCGGGGATTTATTGGGATGGTTACTGTAAAACTATTACATACAGTGAAAAAGAAATCGGGCAGAGAAATTTCTTCATCTGCCCATTATTTTACTCGTTATCACCAAAGGAAAACAGCTGTGGTTGGCGGTGAGCCATCACTTGTTTGTGTACACGGTGAATCAGTTTCCGTAGCCCCCGTTCAGTAATGCCGTATTTCGTACTTAACTCAGCCCAGTTATTCCCCCGGAACTCTTCATAAATCTGCATATCACGCAGAGACAGCTTATATGCGTAGTCACGAGGAAAGGTGAAGTTTTGTCCGCCAAAGTGAGATGCCAGAAAATCTGCCACAGCCAGCCCCAATTGTTCAGCCTGTTCGGATGATAAACCGTAATCAACGCCGGTCTCAGTAACGTGGTCGGCAACTTCAGACAGCAGTTTATGCCGCTTATGCTCCATTGGTGTTGTCATGGTGACCTCCAGAAATCACTTTGCGCCCTGCAGTTCTTCCAGAGCCTTGCGTTCGCGAGTCTGCCACTGCTTCAGTGTCTCAATCACACGGCTTGCTGCCGATGTATTGAGCCAGTCAAGGCGGCTGACGCCCGTAATGCGATGCACATAGACGTTGATTGCCCGTTCGGTGCGGTCGTGAATAAAACCTTCGTCAGCCATTTCCAGCCACAGTGCCCGGATTTTCTTCGACTGATCGTCGGTGGCCGTGAGCTTTTCTTTCTTCTGAGTCCGGACCTTAAACCCGATTTTTTTCATCGCATCGAGGATCTGGTTCAGTTGCCCGATATTCATTTCTCGCGTGGATTCAATGCCAGCGTAGGTATTCAGCAACTGGCGGTAAGTATCTTCATCCATGCGCAGTTCACGCTTTGCCACATGGATGATTTTAATCAGCTGGGAACGGGTCATTTACCTGCCTCCTGAGTAACAAGGGGCGAATCCGGGGCATTGACCTTGCCCGGACCATGAGCCAGAGCAAGTGCTGCAATAACAATAACTGAACCGATGACTCCCAGCATGGCTGGTACAGGGCTTAGATTATCTGCCGACAAATACCCAGCCATGATGGCGAGTAAAAGGCCGATAATGGTTAAAATCAGTGCGCCAATAATCATTTTATCTCCATCAAAGTAAATTAAAAATGAATAAAACAATTAAAGCAGCAACTACAGTTCCCAGAATTAACCACCAGAACCCTTTTCGCTCTTGAGATGACTGAAAACGGGAGGCTTCAGCTATAAGTTTTTTATTCATATATGTAAGCCTCTTACGGTTTATTAAAGTAATCCAGGACAGCGATAACGGTGTAATAACCGATAAACCCGAAAGCAACCCAGATGACAACGCAGCCCAGTACGCACAGTAAAAGAATATTTCCGACAGTCAGCTTCATGACTTGTACTCCAGAGAAAGGGCAGATTCTTTACCGGATACGCCGTGATTTAAACGCGCTTTTAATCCCTCGTTAAATCCCGCTTCCGCTGCATCCTGATCACCCCGGCATTTTTTAGCTTCACGGGGTTTCAGATCGGACAATTCCTGCTCTTTCTTCATCTTCGCCAGAAAATTCGCCATCAATGTTTCTTCGGTTTCAGTCACTATAAATGGCTCTATCGCCTGATACGCACCTTCAGCCCACCCTTCGCAGAACTGGTCTGCACGGGCTGTTTTAGTTGAAGGCTTGATATTCTTACGCAGAGAGCTAATAAAGGTACGGCGGGCTTTGACCATCTGGCGGGAAAGCACATCAAAGGCATAAGCGGCAATTTCCGGGCGCTCATCCGGACCATAAAAAATAACGGTGTTTTGCTTCTGGCCGTTCATATAGTTGCGGCGGAAAGAGTAATAGCAGTTAACACCCATAGCACGGCAAATTAACTGGCCCAGAAACGTCATATAACGAGGGATGCTTTGTGCATGGGATGGCGCACCTTTACTGGCCTTGCTGGTGATATCCATCAGATCGATATCATTCTGGCTCAGTTTGTGTTTACGCATCAATGCCTGCGCCTGATTGAGCGCAGTGGCCGCTTCATGAGAATTCGAGCTGCGACGGGCCAGATTCAGGAGCTTTTTGATTTTAGCCAGGTACTTTTCAGTTTCATTTGTCATTTTCATCACCTGTCAGAGGTTGTAATTCAGCGGTGGGAATAATGGCTTTATAAGAAAGCACGCAGTAAGGGCATTTCAGCGTCAGATCGACACACCACGTACCATCCGAATTTTTCATAATGGTCGCCTTTTCAAAATCCAGTTCATCGACCGGATTGTCACAACGTTTGCATAACAGAGACATTTATTCTTCCTCCCGCCAGACTTCCCCGCAAATCAATAAAGCGCCCGGTGAACGCTCATGAATGACGTCTGCGACCAGCTCGCAGGACTGCTTATTCAGATAGATATCTTCAGTAACAGGCAGTGCGTCACAGGCATCTGTTCCGCAGGCTGATACCAGTAAAATAAAACCGGCTAATGTCAGCATAAATAGTCCTATTGCTAAATCCGGCGTGCAGAATCCCACGGCACTGACGCCGGATTAAAAAAAATGGAGAAATAAATTAAATGGCAGCGATATCTAACGGTATATTAACCAGCTTCCCGGACTTATCTTTCTCCCGGAAATTAATATAGGTTTTGGACATGGCCACCTGCAGCGATTCCGATATCGCATCCATTGCCTTAATCCAGCGCTCATCCTGAATTTTTACCCTTCGCAGGGAGAGAATACGCCCGGTGTTCAGCTGACCCTCTTTATCAACCTGGAAAGCATCGGTGACAATCGCCTGCAGGTTGGCATTAGCACCTTTCGACCAGTCGGTAACACATTCATCAAACAGTTCCTTGGCAATCTGCAGTTCCGGCCCGAACGTCAGCGTTTCCTGTACACGGATGGTAATTTGCTGGCTACCGTCAAAAGTGGGGAATGTCACATTGCCCTTGGCACCGCCCCGCGTTCTGCCGAATTTTTCTGCCACAAGGTCAAGCCAGGCATAGCATTCGTTAAATGCACGGTCTTTAAATTCACTCAGCTCAGCATTCTTGGCTTTCGCCGCAGCAACCTGCTCCCGGACAAAGCTGTCCATTGCCAGATCGTAATCAGAAATCTGGCTTATCGGAACCAGGCGACCTTTACGGTCTTTCATATATTCGTCCTGATTAATCGTCGTCATAATATGACCTCAGTGTTTAATGTGATTTGCCGGAAGGCTGCAGATAATCAGCTGCAACCCGATATCCGCTCTGTTTAAGTTTGTTGAGAACAGATTCATTTACAACAGGCTTTAATGACTCAAGCGTCGCCAGCTCACTTTCACTCGCGTCTTTTGTATTTGCGCCGGTCATTTTGCAATAGATAAATCCTTCCGGCGTCAGCGCGATTAAAATCTCTATCTTTATTGCCATTATATTTTCCCTTCAGTGAAGTAATGATTCTGACCAGATAACCCTGCAACCATACATCTCAACTTCCCCCTGACGGTAACGCCCCTGATGGTCAATACCGGTCATGGTATAACCCGACTTTTTCCCCCTGAAATGACTGACGCACGGACTGTCGCGAGAAACACGAATAACCGGCTTTCCTGAATAAATCATGATGCTGGTGACAGGCGTATTCATTGCATTGAGTGCCGCAATGGCATTCATCAAATCAGCCAGCTGTTTATTAACGTTCGGTATTGTTTTCATTTAAACCGCCTTAATAACGTCGGCATTAACAACCGGAACACCGAGCTGCGCCGCCATATTCATGGCTGCAATCACCAGATTGCTGACCGCCAGAGGATATAACAGGCTGACAACCCCTCTGCGACCGCCGATATTGTTACTGAGGCGGGCACGGATGGCGTCGACAGCGGTGTTATCCAGCACATCAGTTATTGGTTTTCCGGCTCGTTCGAATTTGAACTTCAGAAAGCGCTCCAGCTCTGTGTCCAGCGGCAGCAGTTCAACTACTTCGCAGCGCTGAACTACCTCACGGACTTCCTGGTTGCGTTCAGACAGTTTCATCGCCAGTTCCGGCTGGCCAATCAGCACGATGGACAGCAGCTTTTTAAAGCCATGCTCCAGCTCAAAGAAGCGTTTCAGGTGCTTCAGCGTGGGCAGCGGCAGTGAATGTGCCTCCTCAATCACCAGAACGTGGCTGTAACCGGCGTTGCTGGAGTCCTTCAGTACGCGGTGTAACTGGCGAAAACGGGCCTCCTGGCTGCGTTTGACGTTCTCCAGAGGCGCAATGGTGTTAATGATGGCTTCGGCGATGCTGGCCGCTTTCAGGGTCTTCCCTTTGTTGTCGTTGTCTTCCATCGCGATGATATAGGGCTCAATGACGATGACCGGCGCATTTTCGCGGTGAATACGCTCAATCAGGTCGCGGCGCAGCGTGCTTTTCCCCGCGCCAGATTCCCCGATAACCGCCATAAATCCGCCAAAACGGGCCGTCTGATACAGTGCCTCGCGGACATAGCGAATATCAGGCGTGGTGAACACGTCCTCTGAACTCTGCATGGCGTCATCCGCGAACGGGTCACGGAAAATACCGAATTGCTTTTTGGTGACTGGATTTAATACCTGTTTTGCCAGTAACATATTTTCGTCCTCTTCGTTATTTGCCTGTTGCGGGACGGAGGTACTGGCGGATTCCGCCGTCAGTACCTCATCAAACGCCCGGGATAATTCCTCCCCGAGCCCGCGTGATGCCAGGAATGTCATAATCTTCTGCCGCACTTCTTCAGGGCGACGCTTCGGCCAGATGCCGTGGTTAATCAGCTGTGAAACGGCGGGCTGCGAAACAGCTGCAGCTGCAGCGACTTCCGTCTGTTCAATACCGTGCTGTTTCATCAGGTCTTTCAGTACCAGCATGGGGGCCTCCCGTTAATGGCCGTTAACGATGCTGAGCCGTGGTGCTTTGTTCCCGGCCAGTTCCTGCGCGATGGTGTCAATATCTTCTGCCGGAACGCCTTCCGGAAAGCGACTGACCAGTTGCGCGTAGTGTTCCGGGAACCAGTTATGGCCAGTTGCCGTCAGACGCTCACGCAGTAATTTGGCCGCCTCAACATGGGATAACGGACGCTGCTCGATGCGCGGGCCACGAACCTGACTTTCCTGGCCGCGTTTTGGCAGGTAGGTCGGGTGATCGTCGCGTTCAATATCGAGATAGGGGTTGAAACGTCCCCCGAACGGCAGGGCTTTGCCTTTTCTCGCAGCCTCGGTTTCTTCTTTACTGGCCGTGCCAAATACATGCTGCTCAACTTCATCAAGATGCTGCTGGGCAACGGTCTGGGGCAGCGGTTTAAAGCTCTCACCGATAACCGGGGCATCAACAGCAAAGCCGTGTTCGTCTTTCTGCACCTCGTCAACCAGGAAGAACGACTTCAGCCCGTCCTCGCCGGTCATCACGACCTGAGCCTGATCGTCACGGTAGAGGTTGCGGGCTACCATCACGCGGTCATTCACGCAGACACCCGGCACAGCGGAAACGTCGTACTGCCGCCCCCGGAAACGTACCCGCACAAAGCTGTCCACCTTACAGCTGACCGGCGCTGACACCGCGGCTTCCCGGCAGACCTCAACAGAGGGGGCCTTGACCAACTGCTCTTCGGTGATCAGCAACCATTTATCCGTGCGGGCCATGCCGTAACGGCTGTGAATGGCCGTGCGGTTGAACTTCATCCGCCACAGACGCGCCAGGCGGTTCAGTTCGTCGATGCTCTCCACCCGGCAGAAGCGCAGGCCATGTTCGAAATCCCGTTCGAGAATGTCACGGGCCTTTTCCACCGAGCCGGTGGCCCGGGCGTTGCGGGCTTTGTGCGCAATCAGCCTGATACCCAGCGCCTGGCACAGGTTGCCCATCGTGGGGGACTTCAGGGCTGCGCCGGGGTCGGTGAACAGCACCTTCGGCACCCCGTGCAGCACGTCAGCGCCGCCGCGTTCCTGCATCATATTGATAAGCACCGAGGTGAAGTTCTCGGTGGTTTCGCCACCGAACCGGTACTCCAGGTAGATCCACCCGGTGGTGTGGTCGGTTCCTTCAAAAGACCAGACGCGGTCATTGACGACTTTGGCCACGTTGGCGGGTTTGTTCTTGTTGAACTCTTTCTCATCCATAATGCGCAGTCCGGTATCACCTTTAACCCCTTTGGCCGGGTTCTTGAGGTAATAAAGCACGCAGATGGACGCATCCAGCTGCCAGACGTGGTTCGGGTGGCGGCTGGCCAGCTGCACTGCCGGAGCCGGTGCCCGCAACTGGTCAGGGTGCAGGCGGTACTGACGCAGGGCGCGGATAATGGCGCTGGCCGACAGCGGCACAATCTCACCGGTGGTCTCATCAAGCCTGCCGCTGACGATCAGACCGTTATCACGCAGGCTGTTGATGGCTTTTTCCACGCTCAGGTTACGCTTGCCCGTCCCGCGAATGGTTTCCATCAGCGTGCCGGAAATGGTCATCGCCTCCTCGCGGGTCAGCGCGGAATCACCGGCATCAGAGCGTTGTTTTCTCGGCTTCTGCAGGCGGACAGCATTCAGTTTTTTGAGCAATGTGGCACGTGACATACACAATTCCTCGCAGGCGGCCTGATACACTGCTTCTTTATTGCCATGCCCGGCAGCACTGGCTGCTTCGGCGATGGCAACAAGGCGTTGAGTCAGTACTGGATTCATTCTGCCCCCATAAAAAATGAGGATGTTTTTATGACAGAAAGTACCGAAGCCCTGGGTTTTGCCTTCAGAAAACTCGTTGAGGCCCTGCACAAAACGGGAGCTGTTGACGCCCGGGCCGTTGCCAGAGAAATAGAACGAGACCAGGATGCACCTGCTGACATTGCCGGGGAGTTGACGTCCCTCGCAACTGACATCAGGAAACTTGCCGGGGATGCCGAAGCATCACTTAACGGATATTCACCGGCACCGTGGGGGTATACGTTTGATCTCATCGTTCAGTACCTCATCATCAAAGAGAGTTCGTTTGATCGCCTGGACTTTGCCGGGTACCTGGACCTTTGTCTGATGGGGATGGAGAATCATTCGGCTCCTGACCACCTGCTTCGGGCTGTACGGGATCTTGCTGACTACAGCCGGGGGACCCGGCATCTTGACCCGATACTTCGGACGTCTCTTTCTGATCGTCCCTGCGGGACCTCAGATGATGAAAATCCCTGATGTTTTCTAATGCGACCCATGCATAGTAGGAAAGCTCAAGCTTGCGGGCCTGTTCCCGGGTTTTAACGCCATTCCGGAACGGTGACAGCATCTGTTCCGGCATACCCTGTTCAAGGGCGTAATCCAGAATTGTATTCAGTTCTTCCTGGCTCATATGCCGGGTCGCATAATCACGCTTCTGAATGGCCGACAACTGGTGAGTTGTCTGAGGCTGGCAGTATTTCTGGGCGATTTCGGCAGCTGTCAGTTTCTCGCTACTCTGGTTGATCAAGGCGAGCTTACTGTTCAGAACGCGCCCCTGATGCCCACGCTGGATCTGGCGGATTTTGCCCTTCAGCAGCCGTTCCATTGCCACCATAAAGGGTCTGGTATCTTCGGCGGTTACAGTCAGCTGCAGCTGGCTGTCCCGGGTGGTGATGGTGAAACCGTTGGCCATATCGGGTACATGGCGGCACAGGGCAGCGCCCAGCGCCTCTGGTGAGTCAATAACAGCGGTGGTTTTATCCATTATTTTCATCCTCTTGCTGTGCTTCTTTTACCCAGTCCGGTATCACGCTGGTCTCGCGGGCTTCCGGCAAGCTGAATTCCTGACGCAGCTCTTCGAACTGCGCCTGAAGGTCATCGAGCAGGCCCGCCATCATGCCGGTATGGTTGATGCCGGTGCGTTCGGTGTGCTCGGTCAGGGCGTTGAAACCGCTTTTAAGGTCAAAGAACGCGCTGAGAACCCCGCTTTTAAAGCCGGTGACCTCTGTCTCAAGCGCCACGCCTTCTTCGTCCGGGGTTTCCGTGGTGGTGCGGCGAACCAGGCGGGATTTAAGCTCCTCTTTTTCATTGCGCATCGTGCCGAGTTCTTCTTTTTTCTCGGCCAGCATCTGGCGACTGATTTCAAGGTCGGTCTTCAGCTCTTCCTTCTCGCGGGCATGTTTGGCGATCATCTCTTCAGCCAGTTCAAGCAGCGCGGTTTTGTCGCCTTCTTTGGCAACCTCGATCAGGGCGCTTTTCTGGTCTTCCGGAAGGCGGCGGAACTGGCGCAGTTCGCGGTAGCCGATGCCCATGCGGGACATGGATTCCAGTGCTTCTTCGCCGAAGGCGGTAAGATTGGCAATATCCAAATCGGCTTTATCCGCAGATATTCCGAGCACACTGCAGAACTCATCCCATGTGCCCGAAAACTCCGAACCGTTCGGTGTCTTCTTGCCTTTGAGGTTGCGGTATAGCTTGTTTTCCTTAACAAAAGCCAGTTTAGAAGTCCGAACCGTTCGGGAAAATTGCTCAAACGCATCAGCCATCTGAGCCTGACCCAGTAGCTGGTTTAGCAGGTCTCGTTCGTCATTCATCTGGCTGCTAACAGTGGCCATCAGATTCTGGGTGGCTTCCAGTTCAGGGCTGAGGGTTGCATCAGGTGCCAGTTCAGTGGTTTGTTGCTTAGTTCGGGCCATTCTTGCTTATCCTTAATTAGCGACTGCCAGCGATAATGCGCTGATTCAGTTCATCAATACGCCCCTGAGCGCGGGCAATTTCATTGCTATGGGCAACAGCGATCTGCAGAACCTGCACACTAAGTGCAAACCTGCCGTTATCCAGCTTCTGGGCAAGCCCTTCGTCTATCAGGGTATTGAGGGCGCGGTTGATATTGGCCGGAGACTCATCCAGTGCTTTCGCCAGTTCGCTGTTGGAACGGCCACTGAGTGAAGAGCCTTTGAGCGCTTTGAGAACCCGCAGGATACGGCCACCGGATGTGGATGTGATTACCTTGCTCATGTCACATACCTCTTTTCTATATATGAAACACTGTTACACTTATTGCAGGCTCTTCAGGCTGCAACGTTGCCGGGTTTGAGCCCTAGCTTGACGGCGATCTCGTGCGATTTACCGTAATTGGCTTTGGTCTGGCCATTAAGTACCCGGTAGACCTCATTCCGGGAGTAGCCATGCTCTTCAGCCCACTGGGTGAAAGTGATCCCCCGCTGGCGAAAGAGTGATTTAACTTGTTCTGCAGTCATCGTTGTCCCCTTTATTGATGCAATGATGTTTGCCTTATGTGTGTTAGATTATGGTGCAGAAAACCTCACCAGTCAATTTTAAAGTGCAGAAAAACTCACATGATCGGTTTGCGTATTAAAGAAGAAAGAGAGCGATTAGCCCTTACACAGCAAGGGCTGGCGGATGCTATTGAAATAGCAAAGAGAACGTTGATTGATTGGGAAAAGGGAAGGACATCACCAAATGCAGTGCAGTTATCTGCACTGTCTGCTCTGGGGATAGATGTTTTGTACATAGTTACAGGTATGAGGAATGCGTCGCTACCAACAGTTACGACAGAATCTTCACTAACTAAACGTCAGTCGGCTTTGCTTGATAATTACGAGAATACAGATGAAGCTGGCAAAAAAATCATTGAGGCTACTGCCGCTGAAGTTGCGCAACAGATCGGTCTCATGAAAAAGTCAGGCTAATCTTTCAGTTAAGGGCATGGAACATGGATAACGTTCGAATTCAATATGGTTTTTTTATGGGAAATAGATTTTTTCTCCTTCTTTTAATTATTGTTTCGACCTTGATTCTCTCCGGTTGTGACAATGCTCAAAAAGCCGGAACTAATTACTTGGCGCAACAAATGCGTGACCCAGACTCTGCAAAGTTTCGTGACGTACAGACAGTTACTGATTCTGCTGATCCTTATGTTCAAAATATTTGTGGTTTCGTGAATGGCAAGAACCTCTTCGGCGCTTACAGCGGTGAACAACGTTTTGTCGTCAAGGTGTTCACTGGCCCCCAAAAATCAACTTTTACCCCCTTGAGTTTCGTTGTTGAAGGTGACGACAACCAGTCTCGTCGGGCTACAAAGGATTCGAACAAAACATCCCACCCGCAAACGCTTTTTGAAGAACGATACTGGAACAAACTTTGTATCACCAATGAGCGTAAACCTACATATTCTGGTGTTAGCTGGAAGACGCCATTCGAGCTTTGCAGAGATAAGATACTTTCCTCAATAGAAATTAAAGGAGATGTGCCAGTGGTTGAAGCCCAATCCGTTGGTGGTGATACAATTCTTGAGTGGTATGGCGATAATGAATTCTTTGTACCGACATCAACACCACATGAGATGGATTTGCATAGTGTTCGTTGTGTTGTGAACAATGATTCTGGGGAGATAAGTGAGTTTCATATATTTTAATCTGTTTCAGGTTGTCAATAGTGCAACTGTTCCGATAACGAGATCGCCTTCAATTTATAGGCCACCACTTATATATGGTGGCCTTTTAGTCAAACTAATCAGAAATTGCAGATAATTAGCTCTCGCTTGAGTTCAGCTTTACCCGTTGTCTGCAGGTTGTAGCGGATATCGACTGTCTGAATCCGCAGCCCGGCAAAGGTTTCCCTCATTTCCTCAATATCGTTCACCGATATAACCATTTTCCCACTGATGGTTCGTGCCAGTTCCGCCATGCGCTCGTATTCCTCCAGCCTGAATTCGACGCCATATCCCTCCGTTTTCAGGTACGGCGGATCACAGTAAAAAAGCGTATGTGGCCTGTCGTACCGCTTAATGCAGGTAGCCCAGTCAAGGTGCTCAATGGTGGTTCTGGAAAGTCGCAGGTGAGCCAGCGACAGTTCTTCTTCGATGCGCAGCAGGTTAAGGCGTGGTGCACTGGTAGTTGTGGTGCCAAAAGTATGATCGGCCACCTTGCCACCAAAAGCCTGTTTCTGCAGGTAGAAGAAGCGGGCCGCCCGTTGAATGTCGGTCAGTGTTTCTTCCGGGGTATCCTTCATCCAGCGGTATATCTGGCGACTGACCAGCGCCCATCTGAACTGCCGGACAAACTCATCAAGGTGATGCTTGATCACCCGGTAGAGATTAATCAGCTCGCCGTGAATATCATTGATGACCTCAACCTTGCTGGGCTCTTTCATGAAGTACAGAGCCGCCGCGCCGCAGAACGGCTCCACGTAGCAGGTGTGTGACGGAAATAACGGAAGAATATGTCTGGCCAGGCGGCGTTTGCCCCCCATCCACGGTAATACCGGTAAAAACTGAGATTTCATATTCTGTAAGCCTTTTTCATTGAATGAAAATGCAGTAGGCTGAATCTGTCTCGCGAGACGGACTGAGCCGTGATGTGACTCACAGGAATGTGCTGTGTGTTACTGGCCTGCAGGATGTTGACGCATCCCGCAGGCCGCTCTTTCTTTGCCTTATCATCCTGACCTTTGTACCGCTGCAAATATTCTGCCCGGGGGCAAATTACTCCTCACCCCGACATACCGCACACTGACTCCTGATTTATTCAGCCTTTTGGCCTTCTTCAGGAGAAACTCATGTCACTACTTCACAAGGTCCGTCACCAGCGACTGCGCAACTGGATCATCCTTGCCGTTGCGCTGCTGGCCGCTATTGCCGTCATTTCGCCCGAACAGCTTGGCGTCACGCTGTACAAGCTGTCGCTGGTTTCTATCGCCGCCATTCTCGGCTACCACCTTGATCGTGCACTGTTTCCCTATGCCAGCCCGGGGAGTTATCTGACTGAGAACTGGAAAACCCGGGAGGCGAAGAAGCGAAGCACCGGAAATAACAGCCATTCTGATGCTCCGCCACCACTTCCTCACGGTTGCGAGGGAAGAGTGGAATTTCCGGTCTCGCACGGTTACGAGCTGATTTTTGCCGCTGTTCTGCTGCGACGGGCACTGATTGTCGCTGCGATCTGCATCGGCGTGACGATGGGGCTCTGACGATGATCCGACTCGCGCTGTCTCTCATCCTGCTTTGCCTGCTGAGTGGTTGTCACCCGGTCTTTGCGGCCAGCATTCCGGTTGAGGCCCGGCAATACCAGCGCGAGCTGACCCGCAATGCCCGCGCTGTCTGGGGGCTCAACGCTCCGGTATCCACCTTCGCCGCCCAAATCCATCAGGAATCCCAGTGGAACGCCCGCGCCCGTTCGCCGGTCGGGGCTCAGGGGCTGGCGCAGTTTATGCCCACCACCGCCAGCTGGATTGCCGGTATTTACCCTGAGCAGCTGAAAGACTATCAGCCTTACAACCCGTCGTGGTCCATGCGGGCGCTGGTGCAGTACAACCGCTGGCACTGGCAACGTATCACCGGTACCGCCAGCGACTGTGACCGCATGGCTTTTGCGCTGTCGGCCTATAACGGCGGTCTGGGCTGGGTCCAGAAAGACCGGAAGCTGGCCACCAGTCGCGGGCTGGATGCCAGTCGTTACTGGAACCAGGTCGAAAAGGTGAATGCGGGCCGCAGCGCTGCCAGCTTTCGCGAGAACCGGGGCTATCCCCTGAAAATCATCTACACCTGGCAACCGCGCTATCTGGCAGCGGGCTGGGGACCGGGAGAGTGCAATGACGTCGACTGAGTGGGTGAAGGTGATCGCCCGTTATCTGTTGTGGGGAGCGCTGATGCTGGGCTCGGTCTGGTTTATCTGGCGTCAGGGATACGAGCGCGGGGAAGCGGATGTGCGCCTTGAGGTTGCGAATCAGAAGACTCAGCAGGCCGCCGACTCCCTGAATCAGTTTATCGACGGGGCCAGGCAACTGACTGCGCAGGCGAATCAGGCCAGCAGCTTACTGGCACAGCAAATTAACGCCCGCCAGCAGGCGGATGAAAAATCCACGGAGGCCATTCGTGAGGCTCTCAAAAAGAACGCTGCCAGCCGTGCTGGTTGCAGGTTTGATGCTGACGTCATGCAGGAACTCGCCGGAGCCCGGGAGAGAGCAGCAACAGCCGCTTCCTCGGGTCTTACCCGCGAGGATGACCGTACCATGCCCTCGTCCGGTGTTTCCGGCAAGTAGCAGCATGGACGATCTCGCGGTGGCTCAGAAGCAGTTATATGACCAGTACGGCCTGTGCGCCGGTCAGCTGGTTGAAGTCATCAAGTGTGCCCAGGAGGGTAACTGTGGGAATAAATGAACTGAGATTCGACTGGGCATTTTTGCAATGGGCAGTGATGGCGGTGGTCGGTGTCTACACCTGGCTGATTGGTCGCCAGTCCGCCAGTCAGAAGGAATTGCTGGAGCTTCGCACCCGCATCACCACCGTTGAGGCGCAGATTAAATCGGTGCCAACGCAGTCGCAAATCACCGAACTCATCGCAAAACTGAGCCGTACTGAAGCCCAGATGCACGGGATGCAGGAGCAGATAGCGGCCACCTATCGTCGTACTGAAAATATCGAAGCCTATCTGCTGCAGAAGAAATAACGGAGGACCCATGAACTTTGCCAGTTTTTTGCGTGAGGACCAGCGCCTCGTCATGCTGCGTTTTTTATCCGAAATGCCGAGCTACAGCTCCAACAGTTCCGTCATTTACCAGGCACTGACCCGCTATGGTCACGCCCCCAGCCGCGATCAGATCAAATCAGAGCTGCGCTGGCTTGAAGAGCAGGGTCTGGTGACGGTTGAAGATATCGGGACGGTGCTGGTTGCCCGCCTGACCGAACGTGGCGCTGATGTGGCTGCGGGTCGGGCGATTGTGCCTGGTGTGAAGCGTCCCGGCGCGGGGGGCTGATATGGGAAGAAAGTCCACGATTCACCGTCTGGAGCCTGACGTCCGCGCCCATATCGAGCGCCGTCTGCGGGAAGACCGTATGACACTGGATGAGCTGCTGGCTGACATTCACGAACACTTCCCGGGCGAGGACGCACCCAGCCGCAGTGCGCTGGGTCGTTATAAGCAGACGTTTGGCGAAATGGTCAGTCGCATGCGCGAGCAGGATCAGATGGCCCGCCTGCTGGTGAGTGAGCTGGGAGAGAATCCCGACGAACGCGCCGGAGCCCTGATGGTTCAGGCCGTCACCACGCTCACCACCCATGCCGCCTTTACCGCTCAGCAGGAAGAAGATCCAGATATCGACACGGTGCGCCATCTCGCCCGGGCAGCAAAAGACGTTCTGCAGTCGCGTAAGGCCAGCCTCGATGAGCGCCGCGAGATTGAGCGTGCCGCCCGTGAGCGGCTGCTGCGCGAGCAGGAAGAGAACCTGAAAGAGACGGCCAGAGCGCAGGGGCTCAGCGAAGACCAGGTGCAGTTCTGGCGTGAGCGCGTGCTGGGGATCAAGTGATGAAACCATTAGCGTCCACCATCCGTACCGTCGAATGGGACGAACTTCCGGCGCGGGCCCGGGAAATCCCGTTCGGCTTCAACCCGTTTGCCGACGGCGTGCTGATGGCCCACCAGGTGGAATGCCTTAAGTATGACGTCTCTATTCTGGCTATCCCGAAAGGCCGTCGTACCGGCATCACCTTCGCGTGGGGGCTGAATTCCACTCTGATAGCCGGTGCCCAGAAAGCCGCTGGCGGCGATAACGTCTATTACATCGGCGACACCAAAGAGAAAGGGCTGGAGTTTATTGGCTACGTGGCCAAGTTCGCCCGCGTCATCGCAGCCCAGCAGGCGCAGGACGTCTCAGCGATTGAAGAGTTCCTTTTCGAAGACCAGGACGAACAGGGTAATACCCGGATGATTGCGGCCTATCGTGTCCGCTTCGCCAGCGGATTTCAGGTGGCAGCACTCTCTTCCCGCCCGGCCAACATCCGTGGTCTTCAAGGGGTCGTCATTATCGACGAAGCCGCATTCCATGCGGATGTACAGGGTGTGCTTGATGCAGCGACCGCTCTGCTTATCTGGGGGGGCCGTATTGTGGTCATCAGTTCAGAGAACGGCAAAAATAACCCGTTCCACCAGTTCTGTAAGGATATCGAAGAGGGGCGCTACGGTGACGATGCCGCCGTGTTACGTATCACCTTCGATGATGCAGTCACGAATGGCCTGTTTGAGCGGGTCTGCGCCATGAAAGGCGAAGTGGCAACCGTCGAGGGGAAAAAGACCTGGTATAACCGCATCCGTAACGCCTATGGCCCGCGTAAAGCGGCGATGCGTGAGGAGCTGGACGCCATCCCGCGTGACGGTAACGGTATCTGTATTCCCGGTGTCTGGATCGAACGGGCCATGCCGGAGGAACGGCCCGTCATCCGTCTCGCGCTGGATGATGACTTTATCCATATGACCGAGGCAGAGCGCGCGGCATGGGGTAATGACTGGATTGACAGGGAGCTGCGCCCGGTGATGGCGGAGACCCTGAACCCCGAGCAGCGTCACGTGTTTGGTATGGACTTCGCCCGCCACCGTCATTTTTCCTCCATCGTACCGATGGCCATCATGCAGAACCTGTGTCGCGACGTTCCGTTCCTGCTGGAGCTGAACAACGTGCCCTCAGCGCTGCAGCAGCAGATTTTGTTCTGGCTTATCGAGCATCTTCCCCGCCAGTCGGGCGGTGCGATGGATGCCACCGGGCCGGGAATGGTACTGGCCGAGTACACAGCTGATCGCTATGGTCGCCCGCGCATCGCCGAAATTACCCTGAACCGCAAGTGGTACGGCTTCTGGATGCCGAAATTCACCGGCCTGTTTGAGGACAGCATGATCATCCTGCCACGCGATGAGAACACGGCGCAGGATCTGCGGGCCGTGGAAAACATCGATGGCGTGCCGATGGTGGCCAGTCTGGAGAAAAAAGACCTCAAAGACCCCGAACTGGTGCGTCACGGCGATACGGCGATTGCCGGTTGTCTGGCGAACTATGCCGCCCTGAATCTGGCCACTGAGATAGCATTTGAGTCCACCGGTGAGCGCGATATTTTCCGCGTGCTGTCAGGCTTCGGCGACAGCAGCAGCGCCGGGGAATTCACTGACACCGGATTCGGTACCGTGCGTGGCATTAATGACTTTGGAGGATTCCTGTGAGTCGCAAAAAACAAAAAAGACAAATGCCATCAAAACCCTCATCCACACCGCGTCCTGAACTGGGGCGCGAGTTTGCCTCGACCGGTGACGGGCGCGATATCACCCGCCCGTGGATTGGTGCGCTGGCATTATCCGATGACAGCGTTCTGCAGCATCGCGGCGCACCTGACCTGAAGATTTACCGCGAGGTACTGAGTGACGATGAGGTCAAGTCGGCCTTCAGCCAGCGGCAGGATGCGCTGATATCCCGTGAGATTAAGGTCGAGGCCGGAGGCGAACGTCCGGTGGATATTGAGGCGGCAGATGCCATGCGCCAGCAGATAGACGCGCTGGGCTTCGACCGCATCACCCGTCTGATGCACTATGGCGTGTTCTATGGCTATGCGGTATCAGAGCTGATTTATGGTGTCCGGGATAATTTACTGTGGATTGATGACATTAAGGTCCGCGACCGTCGCCGCTTCCGTTTCAGCCCGAAAGGCGAACTGCGTCTGCTGACCCCACAGAACATGATGGCCGGTGAGCCCTGCGAGGGGCCGTATTTCTGGTCATTTTCCACCGGCGCAGATCATGATGATGAACCCTACGGTCTGGGGCTGGCGCACTGGCTGTACTGGCCGACGTTCTTCAAGCGCAACGATATCAAGTTCTGGCTGATTTTCCTGGACAAGTTCGGGATGCCGACCGTCGCCGGGAAACACCCCGAAGGGGCCACGCAGGAGCAGAAACGTAACCTGCTGGCGCTGACCCGGGCCATTTCGACCGACAGCGGCGTCATTATGCCCGAGGGGATGAGCGTCGAACTGATGTCTGCTGCCCGTTCCGGTGCCGCTGACTATCAGGCGATGTACAACGCGATGAATGAGGCCATCCGCCGCGTGACGGTGGGTCAGATATCCAGCTCAGGTGGCGCGGCAAAAGGTATCGGTGGCAACGAGTCCCTGCAGGACAAGGTGCTGGATTCCATCGTCAAGGCCGATGCGGATGTTATCTGCGAGTCCTGGAACCGGGGGCCGGGGAAATGGTTTACCGAGTTTAACTTCCCTGATGCCGCAGTGCCGGTGGTGTCCCGCGTCTTCGAAGAGGCGGAAGACCTCAAAGACCGGTCCGAACGTGACAAAACCATCAGCGAGAGCACCGGCTATCGCCCGACGCTGGCTTACGTCAAAGAGACCTATGGTGGCGAGTGGGAGTCGAAGCCTGAGCCGGTATCCGTTCCCCGGGGCGCTGCGCCATCGTCATTTGCGGAGCATGACCCGGACCATAATGACACGTCCACACTGATGGCCGGTCGCCTAAACACCGAACTGCGCCCGGTCATGGACGGCTGGATCAATCAGATCAAAGCCCTGGTTGACTCAGCTGAGACTGCCGACGAGCTGCGTGACGGCCTGACGGCGCTGATACCTGATATGTCGCTTGATGACTATGCCCGTATTCTGGGCGAAGCCATGTCCGCTGCCGCCCTGGCAGGACGCAACGATCTGCTGGAGGAAATGAATGGCCGGTAACGTCAGCTATGGCTCGCTGCCGTTCAGCGAGCAGGTCGCCTTCTTCCGTCGCAAGTTCAGTACAAAGACCGATGCCTGGACAGATGTCTATGGCTCCGCGCATGACAATGAGTTTATGGTTGCCGGAGCCAGCCGCGATGCCCTGCTGGCAGACCTGCGTACCGCAGTCGAGAAAAGTCTTGACGGTGGTACGCTGGAAACCTTCCGCAAGGACTTTGCGGCCATCGTTGCCCGTTATGGCTGGAGTTATAACGGCGGCTTTGAGTGGCGCTCCCGCACCATTTACGAGACGAACCTGCGCAGCGCTTACATGGCCGGACGCTACCAGCAGCTGATGGACATGCGCGACACCCATCCGTACTGGGAGTATGTCCACAGCGATGCGGTGGAGCATCCCCGCCAGGAGCATCTGGGCTGGAACGGTATGGTGCTGCGGGCAGATGATCCGTGGTGGATTTACCATTTCCCGATCAATGCCTGGGGCTGTCAGTGCAGTGTGATTGCCCGCACCGAAGACGACCTGCGACGCATGGGCAAAGACGGCCCGGATACTGCGCCCCCGATTAAATTCATGGCCCGCGTGATTGGTCAGCGCAGCCCGGGTGGCCCGAGGACCGTTATTGTGCCGGAGGGGATTGACCCGGGCTTTGAGCATACCCCGGGCCGCAGCCGGTATTTCAGCGAGGTGCCCCCACCCCGGGGCAGTAACCCGGTCGGTGACGGACCATTCACGCCGGTGGCGGAATCGCCAGCCACAGCGGCACCGTTGCCAGCGCCTCGTCCGGCTCCGGTGCCTGAAGGCGATACTGATGCGGTGGACACCTTCCTGCAGCTGTTTGGCGCGACCGCTGACCGTGATGCGGCGTTCCGGGACCCGACAGGCCAGCGCATTGCCATTGGCAGCGACATGTTCACATCGCCGAACGGTCAGGGCCAGATACCGCTGACACTGGCGCAGGCACTTCAGCTAGCCGAGGCTGTCCGTCACCCCGATGAAATATGGGCGCAGATTGTCTGGTTGCCGGAAGAACAGCAGTCGCTGGTGAGGCGCTATTACCTGGCACGCCTGCAACAGGAAGGTGAAGTGGACCCGCTGTCGGTGGTGTTCGCCACCGGGCGCGATGGCTGGGCCGGGAATATTTCAACTGATGATACGCTGCTGCAGTCCCTGCGACAGGGTATCAGCCTGTGGTCGCGGGAGGACTGACGATGTCGGGTGTGACGCTGACGTTTGATGCTCAGGATGCGCTGAGCCGACTGTGGGATGCCCGGACCGAAATGATGCGCCCGGCACCGCTGCTGCGTTCAATGGGAGAGCGCCTGCTGGAGTTTCACCAGCAGCGTTTCACGGAGCAGACATCGCCGGAGGGCGTACCGTGGCAGGAGCTGTCGGCCCGGTACCGGAAACGTAAGCGGAAAAATGCGGACAAGGTTCTCACCCGCGACGGTTATCTGCGTAACACCCTGCGCTGGCAGGTGAATGCTGATGAACTGCTGTTCGGTACGAACCGGGTCTATGGTGCCATTCACCAGTTTGGTGGGACCATCGAAATCGCCGCCCGCAGTCAGCAGGCGTATTACCGGCAGAAGAAAAACGGCAAGGTTGCCAGTCAGTTCGTCCGTAAGTCGAAATCAAACTACTCACAGTGGCACACCATTCCGGCCTACAAAATCACGATCCCCGCCAGAAAGTGGCTGGGTGTGTCAAAAGCGGAAGGGGAAACCCTTATCGATATGGCAAAAAACTACCTGCAGGGGGCGTTTAACTGATGTCGCCGTCAGACGCCCTGTAACGCGTTCTGGTGGTCGCCTGGCTACGATGACGCAATCCACGCTGGCGACCCGTATTATAATACGTTTTAATACGGTTCCCGGCCCTTTTCCTCCCCCGCGCTGGCCCTCAGTTTTACCTTCCGTCCCGTTTTTATCTGTCCGTGGGCAGATTACCCCCTGAGCACGTTTCGTCATGATGTCGCCATAACCCCTGACAATCAGAATGACGACAGCCATGACGACGAGCACAGCTAAAGCAACACTTGCGGTTTTTGCCCCCGGCACCCACACCGCGATGGATGGCCGGACCATCACGTTCACCCCTGAAGACTGCATTGATCTGGCCAACAGCTACGACCCTTCAGTATCGGAAGCGCCGTTTGTCATCGGGCACCCGAGCCTGACTGCTCCGGCGTATGGCTGGGCGGAACGCCTCGAATACCGTGACGGCATCGTCTATGCCGCGCCGCGTCAGGTGAATCCGGCCTTCGCGGAAGCCTTCAACGCGGGAAGCTACAAAAAACGCTCCCTCTCTATTTATCAGCCTGACAGCCCCGGCAACCCGAAACCCGGTCATTTCTATGCCCGCCACGTGGGTTTTCTGGGGGCCGTCCCTCCTGGCGTCAAAGGGCTCCCTGATGCGCAGTTCGCAGAGGCCACCGGCGATAACGGCCCGCTGGAATTTGCCCTGCCGTGGGAAGCCGACAACCTGGCCAGCCTGTTTCAGTCGATTCGCGACTGGGTGATTCAGGAGACAACCATCGAGCAGGCCGATTCCATCATTCCTCAGTGGCGTATCCAGTCGATTCTGGACTCGGCCACCGATGAACGTAAGTCAATCTCACCACTGGCATATGCCGAGGAGACCAATGTGGACCCGAACAAAACGCCCACCGTTACGGCGGAGGAGCTCGCCCGGCGCGAAACAGCGCTGGCAGAGCGTGAAGATAAACTGCGCCAGGATGAAGAAGCCGCAAAACTGCGCGATGCGAAGGTGCGCCGCGATGCGGTTGTCAGCTATGCAGACGGGCTGGTTACAGCCGGATCTATCCTTCCACGGCAGAAGAACACGGTGGTAGAGGTACTGCTCAGTCTTGATACCACGCCGCTGTCTTTTGCCGATGGTGATGCCACGGTGAACAAAACGCCGGAAGAGTTGCTGCGCGATGTGCTGAGCCAGAAGCCCAAAGTGATGGACTTCAGCGAAAAAACCCCGCCTGCAGATAAAGATGCGCTTGATTTCGCCGATGCCTCCGCGCTGGCCACTGCCGCACAGAACTATCAGGCAGAGCAGGCTAAACAGGGTCGCACCATCTCCATGACGGATGCCGTTAACCACGTGAAGAAAGGAGCCCAGCAATGAACATTCCGGGTCTGATCACCTGCCATAAGGCAGAAGTGGCACTGGCTGCGCGTCGTATGGTCACGCATGGCACGGTGCCGGACGAAATCACTCTGGCCGTCGATGGCAGCAAGCTGATTATCGGTGTCACCACCCTCGTTGCTGCCAGCGTCGGGGAACCCGCCGATGTGGTTCGCAGCCAGCTGACCCCGGTTATCTATGGTGGTGATGTTGTCGCCGGTGACCCGCTGACGGCGGATGCCGACGGGCGTGCTGTTCCGGCCACCGCAGGCCAGTTCTATCTCGGCTTTGCGGAGTATGACGGCGCCGAAGACGATCTCGGTTCTGTCTGGATTGCACCAGGCAAACTTCCCGCCGCCAGTGGCGGTTGACAGCTAAACCGGCAGCAGCATCAGGAGAACACTATGTCGCGTATTGTACTGACCCTCGACCAGATACGGAGTCTTGCCTCCTTTGCTGAGGGAGAAGGTCAACCCGCTTACATCATCACCGACAGTACCATCCCGGCTTTTGAAGCTGACGATGGTTCGGTGGTTCCCGAATATACCGGCCTGATTGTTTATTCGGAGTCAGAGCAAAGCGGCGTACTGCAGTTAGCTGACCAGTAACCGGTCATTAAACGTTTATGGCCGGTTTATCCGGCCCTTTTCAGGAGTTCAAGAGTATGTCCAAAGCACCGTTTCCGATTGACCCCCACCTGACGGCGATTGCCATCGGGTACCGTAACCTCTCCCTGATTGCCGACAGCGTGTTACCGCGCGTGCCGGTGGGGAAAGCCGAGTTTAAATGGTGGAAGTTCGATCTCGGTCAGGGCTTCACCGTACCGACCACCACCGTCGGACGGACGTCACAACCCAATCAGATTGAGTTTGATGCAGAGGATGAGACCTCCTCGACCAACGATTACGCCCTTGATGCACCGGTTCCGCAGTCCGATATTGACAATGCTCCGGCCAATTACGATCCGCTGGGCCGTGCGACTGAGCGCGTGTCCGATATCATCATGCTCGACCGCGAAGTTCGCACCAGTAAAGAGGTGTTTAACGCGGCCAATTACCCTGTGGGTAATAAAGAAAACCTGGCTGCTGCTGACCAGTGGGACAACGACGCGAGCAAACCGATTAAGAAAATTGTCACTGCGCTCGACAAGATGATCATGCGCCCGAACGTGGCAGTACTGGGCCGCTCTACGGCGACAGCCCTGCGTCAGAACCCGTCGGTCGTGAAAGCCTATAACGGCACACTGGGTGAAGATGGCCTGGTACCGCTGGACTTCCTTCGCGGCCTGCTGGAACTCGACGAAATCGTCGTCGGTTCGGCATTCGTTAATATCGCCCGACCGGGCGAGAAGCCGGTACTGGTGCGAGCGTGGGCCAACCATGCCGCCTTCATCTACCGTAATTTGCTGGCCGATACCCAGGGTGGCGTGACTTTCGGCTTTACCGCGCAGTTTGGCTCCCGTGTCTCCGGCTCCATTCCTGATCCGGACATGGGGATGCGCGGTGGCCAGCGCGTCCGTGTCGGTGAGTCCGTGCGCGAGCTGATTGTGGCTCAGGACTGTGGCTACTTCTTCCAGAATGCCGTATCGGCATAAGCGGAGGCGAGTGATGGCCGTGACCTGGTATATCTCCCTTGCTGAACTGGCTGACCGCCCGGGTGCGGTCGAACTGTCTCAGGTGACTCAGCTTCCGGGCAAGCCTCCGGCCCGACCGGAGCTGCTGGATGCAGTGTTGCGTGGGGAAGAGACCACGTCATGGCCTCCTGCTGAAGTGGCGGTGGCCCTTGAGGTGGTGGAGCGCATTGGCGGTGCGGTGGAAGAAGCCCAGAACCTGATTGACGGTTATCTCCGCCAGCGCGGTTACACCCTGCCGTTGGTGAAGGTCCATCCGATCCTGAGCAGCTGGGGCCGCTCCGTTGTGCGCTACAAGCTGCATCAGCATCGTATTTCTGATGAACGGACAGACCCGATTGTCCGTGATTACCGCGATGCGATGAAGTTGATGGAGCAGATGGCTAACGGCAAATTCAGCCTCGGCGCGACCGATACGCAGAAACCGGCTGGCGGTCCGCCGATGGTGGATGGTCCCGGTCGCACGTTCAGCATGGACTCACTGAGGGACTTTGGAAAATGAGCAGCGAACCGTTTTCCATCAGCCTGATCGTCGAGCGCCTGCAGCCACTGACGCCGGAGCCGCTGAGATTTCTCGGCACCATCGTCGAATACAGCCAGGTGACGGAACTGTCAGGATTTGCGGTCCCCGGCGCGTATGTGCTGATGGGGCCTGAACGCGGTGTCCCGGGGAACGGAAGCCGGGCACAGGTTGCCGAGGCGGTCTTCGGTGTGGCCGTTGCCGTGCGCAACTATGGTCAGGGTGCCGACGGTCTGACCCATGAAATCAGTCCGCTGATAGGCCAGATACGTGACCAGCTGATTGGCTGGATACCCGGCAAGCTCGCGACCACCGGTATCCAGTGGCTCAAGGGCGACATTCTGGACTATGACGGCGGCACCCTGCTCTGGATGGATACCTTTCAGGTCAATCATGTTATCGGAGGCAGACGATGCCCGACGTAAAAATCCTGCAGCCGCATACCCACCAGGGTAAGCGTTTTGCAGCCGGTGAAACCATCACCGTGACCGAAGCCGAAGAAGTCTGGCTCCGGGACCATCAACTTATCGGGGTTGCCACTCCGGTCGTCAGCGACACTCAGGGCAACCGTGGCAAAAGCAAACAACAGGAGCCGGAAGACAATGGCACAGCTTGAAACCTACTACTACGGCCAGGGGAAAGTGTTTCTGGCCCGTCGTCTGGCTAACGGGAAGCCCGGTGCATTCCGCTGGGTTGGCGATGTATCGGCCTTATCGCTGGCGCTGACGGTTGAGCGTCTTAACCACAAAGAGAGTTATTCCGGACGCCGGGGCACGGTGCGCAGCTTTGTCACCAACCAGGACGGTACGCTGACGTCAACCTGGCACGATCTGGCCCCGGAGAATCTGGCCGTGGTGCTGTACGGTGAGCAGGTTGTGATCCCCGCAGGCACCATCACCGGCGAACTTCTTCCGGCAGGTATTGTGGCGGGTGAACGCTACATTCTGGACCATCAGCGCGTCAGTGACGTGGTTATCGGTACCCTGGTGGAAGGGACCGACTACGAAGTGGATTACACCTACGGGGCGATCACCTTCCTGACCGCTCAGGCAACGGCACCGTCCGTGAATTATGAGTATGCAGGTTCGGTCAACACCACGCTGTTCACGCAGCAGCCGGAAGATTTTTACCTGCGTTTCGAGGGGATCAACCTTGCCGAAGGCGGTGCGGCGAAGATTCTGGAGCTTTACAAAATCTCCTTCTCCCCGGCCTCAGCGCTGGCGCTGATTCAGGGTGACACTTCGCTTGCCGGGCTGGAGACCACCTCCACCGTACTGTACGACAATGCCCGCCCGGACGACCCGACCATCGGTCGCTTTGGCCGCGTCATTGATGTTGCGGAGCCTGTCGCATGAGCAAGCAGAAACCCGCCGATACCGAAGACGAGCTGAGCGTGCTGCTCTCGACCCGCAATATCACCATTGCGGGCCGGGGGCTGGTTATCCGCGAATACACCCTGGTGGATATGCTGCAGCTGGGCGACAAACTGGATGCGCTCACCCACAGTCTGGCGGAGGTCATGCAGACACCGTGGCCCCTGATTGAAGAGATTGAAGCCGTGCTGCGAAAGCACGCCGGTGATATCCCTGAACTCATCGCCTGCTCTGTGGATCAGCCCGTTCAGTGGGTGGCGCTGCTGCCCGCCGGTGAGGGCCAGAGCCTGATTGACTGGTGGTGGACCCAGAACCGCCGTTTTTTTATGAACGCTGTCGTCCGGCTGGAAACCATCAGGGCAACACGGGCGAAATTGTCGGCTTCGGCAGCATCTTCGCAACCCTCATCCGGGCCGGACACGACCCGGGCAGGCTCGGAACCTACACCCTCCGCCAGCTGACGCTGTATTACAGCGAAGCGCTACGGCAACACCGGCAGGCGTGCATTGACCGCGTATTTGATGTCAATGCCGCATTTGCCGGTGGCAATACCGCCACTCAGCGGGTGAATGCCCTGAAATCCTGATCGGGGCTTTTTCTTCCTTTATATACAGGTGCGTCATGGCCGATAACTCCACCCTCAATTTAATGCTGAAAATCCGCGCCGACCTCGCGGATGCCAGCCGTGCCCTGCAGGGGCTGGCCGGAGATGTGGAAGACGTTGGCTCTGCAGCAACAACCAGCTCACAGAAACTCAGTACCACCGCCCGGGCGCAGGATAGCGTCGCCGAATCAGCCCGTAGCCAGGCACAGGCAGAACAGAATGCTGCCTCTGCGACCTCTCAGACGGGGGATGCGATTCAGCAGGTTGCGACCGAATATGCCGGATATCAGGCAGCGCTGGCCCGTACCCGGGCAGAGATGGGTTCGCTACAGAACGGCATGGACGGTACCACAGCAGATATCGATGCCCAGCGGACCGCACTGACCGCTCTGGTCAACCGTATCGATCCGGTTATCGCTGCCTATGGCCGACTGGATGATATGGAAGAGCAACTGAACGCGTTTCGTGGCGCAGGCCTGGTTGGTGATGACGATTTTGAGCAGTACTCAACCCGTCTGAATGAGATGCGAGTGCAGGTCGAGAAAGCCGCTCATGCCTCGACCGAAGCCGGACGTCAGGAGGCTGCTGCTGCACGGGAAGCCGCTCAGGCAGAGGCCCAGCAGGCGGCGAATAAGGAACAGTTTATCAACCGGCTGCGCGAGCAGGCCGAGACGATGAATTTCAGTACCCGCGAACTACTGGAATACAAGGCCGCGCAGCTGGGTATCTCTGACGAAGCAGCGCCGCTCATCCAGAAGTTATCGGAACAAAGCAGTGCAATGAAGTACGGCTCCATCAGTGCGGGTCAGTACGCTCAGGCAATGAAGTATCTGCCCATGCAGATGACGGACGTCGTCACCTCCCTGGCATCCGGTATGCCGCTCTGGATGGTCGCTATCCAGCAGGGTGGGCAAATTGCCGACTCTTTCGGCGGGCTGGGTAATATCTTTGAAATCATCGCCAGCAAGTTTCGCGATGTGTCCACGTCTTCCGAGGATGCCGGAGACTCCCTTGCTGATACGGCGGGTGATGCGGCGGAAGGTGCGGAACAGTTCCGGTCATTATTCAGTGGTGTGACACTCGCCCGCGTAGGGCTCGTTGGTGTGGCAGCGGTTATCGCGGCAGTCGGGTATGCCGCCTACAGTGCGTCCGGCGATCAGGATAAATTTAACGAATCCATCGCGAAAAGCGGCAACTTTGCTGGTACGACAGCCGGTCAGCTTGAAGATATGGCCGTCAGTATCGGAGGGATGAAAAGCAATTACGGCGATGTTCGCGACATTCTGAACGGGCTGGTCAGCAGCGGTAAGTTTACCGGTGAAACGCTGAGCTCGGTGGCACAGGCGGCCAGTATGATGGCCGAACTGAGTGGGCAGTCAGCCGATGAAGTCGTCTCTCAGTTCCTTAAAATGGCTGACAGCGCAACGTCGTGGGCAGCCAACACTAATCAGCAATATCATTTCCTTGATCTGGAAACCTATCAACGCATCCAAAATCTCGAAGATCAGGGTAAAAAAGAAGAAGCGATAGAGCTTGCTTCTAAGGCTTTCAAAGATGCCACGCAGGAGCGCTTACAGGATATTGAACAGCATCTGAACCTGGTTGCCCGTGGATGGGGAAATGTAAAGGATGCGGCTATTGATGCCTGGCAGTCTATAAGAAGTAAAGCCAGCGGTGCCCTGGGACTTGATGCACCGGATGAAGCACGTAAAAAAGATATCCAGGATCTTGAGGCGCGTATCGCTGCAGCTGGTAGTGAGTCCTATGTTGCTATGCAGTCTCGCGATTACCAAGAGTCGGTAAAACAATTAAAAAATCGATTGGCCTTATTGAAAGATGAACAGGCTTCTGAGGAAAAATCAGCTGAAGCTAAAGCCAAAAAGCAAAGAATTGAAAGTGAAGCTATAGCGGCATCCGAAAAGCTGAAAAGGGTCTGGGATAACAATCGTTCTGATATTGAGAAAGAACAGTCCGCAGTCGAAGACCTTAGGAAAAATTATCAGGCATTGTGGCAAAGCGATGCCGGGCGAGAAACCCTCCAGTCCCGGGGCGTCACCTCCACTGACGGTAAAAACTTCTCCGGTGGTTCTTGGGATACCGATGTCAAGGCCCTGGATAAATCCGCTCAGGGTGCCGAGCAGTACAACAAACAGCTGCAGCAGACGCTGAACCAGAAAAAAGCCATCACTGAACTGGATCGCGTCGAGGCCGATATTCGCAACGGTGCCCTTTCTGATGCCAGTAAAGCCGAGCAGGATAAAGCCCGGGCAACGGCAAAACAGATTGATGCTGCTGAAGCGGCCCGCAAAGCCTCACAGGAAGGTGCCCGGGCGACAAAGCAGGAGGCTGAAGAAAACCAGCGTTTTGTCGAACAGCTCCAGAAACAGGCCGATAAGCGTGTTGAAGGTGCTGCGGCCACACGTGCTCAGGAGATTGCCACCCGTAATCTGACCGCCGAACAGCGCCGTCAGGCCGAAGCGGCGAACGCCGCCATCACGGCTCAGGAGTTCAAGAGCCAGAACCTGCAGCTGCAGCTGGAGTATCTGCGCGATACCGGCGACACCGCTGGCGCATCGATGCTCGAGCTGAACAACCGCGTATCCGATCTGCGCCGCGAGTTTGAAGCCAGCGGCAACACAGAGGGGCTGAACTGGCTCGATAAGCTGCTGCCGGTCGCTGAAACCAAAATCCGCGTCGATGACCTCAAAAAGCAGCTGGACGACCTGTTCACGTACCAGTCCCAGCAGGAAACCAGCATTCAGGCGCAGGTTCAGGGTGGCCTGCTTAATGAGATTCAGGGACGGCAGCGCCTCGTTCAGCTTCACCAGGAAGTTGGCGACAAAATCAAGGGCTACCTCCCGCAGCTGAAAGAGATGGCCACCGCCCCCGGTGAAGCCGGTGACAAAATCCGGGAGATGATCCGCCAGCTCGAGGAAGAACTCGGCAAGCTGAATCAGGCGGGGAATGAGCTGACTCAGGCATTCCGCGACGGTCTGCAGAGCGGTATCGAAAGTTCTCTGATGGGGCTGGCCAAAGGCACGATGAACCTGCGTGATGCGGTGAAAAACCTTGCCCTCACCATCATTAACAGCATGGCGCAGCTGGCGGCACAGCAGCTGGCGCAGATGGCCACTTCCAGCCTTATCGGGAGCAGCGGCGGCATCGGCGGTCTTCTTGGCAGTGTGTTTGCGGCTGATGGCGGTCAGGTTCGCGGTCCGGGCAGCACCACCTCGGATTCCATCCCGGCGATGCTCTCCGACCAGGAGTTTGTGACCCGGGCCGCGGTGGTTCAGCAGCCCGGTGCGCTGGACTTCCTGCACGCGTTCAACCGCCACGGTATGGCTGCGGTCGAGGGCTGGTTGCCCCGCGTTCGTCATGCCACCGGTGGACTGGCGGGCATCCCCGCACAGAATATGCCGGTCCCGGCCTCAGTGCCTGAAACCGCGATGGCCACACCCGCCGCTGCGTCGCAGCAGCCCATCAGCCTGCAGCAGCAACTGGTGCTGGACCCGTCCGAGGTTTATACCGCCGGAGCGCAAACGCTGGCTGGCCAGCGCCAGTTCACCACGTCGCTCAAAGCGCAGGTACCGACCCTGAAACAATGGCTGGGGCTGAATAAATGACGACGTTATTCCCCTGGCTGGCAGACCCCGACTGGTCCCGTGGTGTGACTGAGACACTGGAGTGGAAGACCGATGTGCTGCAGTCGCCCACCGGCGCTGAGCAGCGGATTTCCCGTCGACTTTCGCCGCGCCGGACGTTCGAGTTCACGGCGATGCTGTATGACACCGCCCGCCAGCGCTTCGAACATATGCTCTGGCAGGGCTGCGCGGGTACCTGGGCCATGCCGGTGTATCCGGATGTTTTTGCGCTACCAGCAGCGGTATCCAGTGGCGCAACCGCGCTCTCGATTCCGACCGCCGGGCGTGACTTTTCTGTTGGCGGAACGGTGTTGCTGAAAACCGATGAGTCTCCTGATGCAACCAGCCGGATGGCGACCGTTGCCGCAATGACCGGTGATGTCCTGCAGCTGGTCTCCCCGCTGACCGACAGCTGGCCTGCAGGCTCGCTGGTGTATCCGGTACGTCCGGCGGTGCTGACAGAGCCGCCGTCGCTCTCCCGTCTCACTGATACCGCGACGACCGCGCAGATGCGGTTCCGCATCGCAGAGCACAATGCCTTCAGCGATGTGCCGGTGCTCACACAGTACCGCGGCCACCCGGTACTCGAAACCGAAACCGACTGGTCAGAATCGGTCAGCGCCAGCTATCAGCCGCTCATTCGTGAGCTGGACAACAGCAGCGGCATTCCGTACCGACTGGATACTGCCGGTCGCCCGTTCTGGCGGCAGACGCACAGCTGGTTCACCGTCAACCGTCCGGCCCAGACCTCCCTGCGCCAGCTTCTGTGGTACCTCCGGGGGCGTCAGCGCCCGATTTGGGTCCCCTCGCAGATGCCGGACTTTTCCCCGACATCCGCCATCAGCGGCCATTCCGTTGATGTGATTGAGGCAGGCTTTACTGAGCTGGGTATTCGCCCGGGTCGCCGCGATATCTGCATTCTGCTGGCAGATGGCACCCGCTATTACCGCCGCATCATCGCTGTAAGTCTGGTCAGCGGTGTGGAGCGTCTTGTGCTCGATGGCGATGCCATTTCTGCAGAACAGCACCAGATCGTGTCCATCTCCCTGATGACCCTGGCCCGCCAGGACGCCGACAGCGTGTCCTGGGAGCATGTGACTGATGCCGACGGCGTGGCCCGGGTCGCCACCACCTTTACCGGAGTACGTGATGAGCTGGAGTGAGTTTGAATATTCCGTGGCCGATGGACAGCCGCTGACGCTGTATGAGTTCCGGCTGGGCGACAGCCTGTTCTGGCGTTACAGCAACGCCGACAAAGATATCGACTTTGCCGGTCAGGTCTGGGAGGCACAGGCCATCAGCAACAGCGGCCTCAGTTCCGGCAGCGGTGACGGAATGGATATCACTGTTCCGGCCAGTAATGCGGTGGCACTGCTGTTTCGTGCCACGCCACCCTCGCGCACCGTCAGGGTGCGGGTGATGCGCTGGCACGCGACGGATACCTCCGGCGAGTTTCGCGTGGTCTGGATCGGTGAAATCAGCAGCGTCAAACGCGAGCAGATTGAGTCCTGCAAGCTGATCACCATCAGTCTGGCCAGCACGTTCTCACGGGTCGGACTCCGTCTGACATGGGGACGTCAGTGCCCGTATGCGCTTTACGATCATAACTGCCGTGTTGACCCGCTCCAGTTTGCAGTGAGCGGCGTGGTAGTCACCGCCCTCGACGGCTCCTCCGTTACCGCGAATTTGCCCGGTGGCCTTGCCAGTGACTGGTTCTCCGGCGGCTTCATTGAGTTTGACCGTAACGGCTATACCGAGCGGCGCGGCCTGCGGTCACAGGACGGTAACACGCTGCATCTGTTTGGCGGTACAACAGGCCTGCAGGTCGGTCAGTCCGTCACGCTGTATCCGGGCTGCGACCGCACGATTGCCACCTGCGACAGCAAATTCTCCAACCATCTGAACTACGGTGGCCAGCCGCATATGCCGGGTAAGTCGCCGTATACCATTATCAAACTGTTTTAAGAGGGATACGCCATGTGGTGGGCTGTAGCTAAATTCGTGGCGGTTCTGATTGCATCATATGTGATCAATACCGCATTAGCGCCAAAGCAAAAAAACTCCACGCCGGAAGCGGCTACTGAAGACGACTGGAACATGCCCATGCCCGATGAGGGCACACCGCAGTGCGTCTTCTTTGGTGACTGCTGGACGGCTGACTGGTTCGTTCTGGGCTACGGCAATTACCGCTATGACGCCATCAAAAAATAAGGGGCATCATGCTGATCACAATGGAACATATTCGCGCCGGTGGCGGCTGTGCATGGGGGCTACGGACCTTTTTTGCCCGCCACCATCTTGACCTGCAGGCATTTCTGCGTGATGGCGGCATTGATTCGCAGACACTGCTGGCGACCGGCGATGCACTGGCCATCCGGGTTGTCGAACTCGCGCAGCTGCAGGCGCAAAAGGAGGAAAAATAGATGGGCGGTGGTGGCAAGGGTTCAAAAAAAGTCACGGTCGGCTACCGGTACTCCTGGGATGTGCAGGCGGGACTGGGGCGCGGTCCGGTCAATGAGATTGTGTCGATTATGGCCGATAAAAAGACGGTCTTTGCCGGTACTCCGGGGCAGATATCATCCAGCACCTCAGTGTACATCGACAAACCCGGTCTGTTCGGCGGTGATGATACCGGCGGTGAAGGCGGCATACAGGGTCAGCTCGATATCATGATGGGCGAACCGGATCAGGTTCCACCGGCCTCGCTCCTGAAGTTGCTGACGGGACTCGTGCCGGGATTTCGTGGCGTGGTGACCACTTTCTTCAGCGGTCTGGTCAGTTGTTACAGCGCCAGCCCCAAGCCGTGGTTATACCGCGTTCGCCGCACGACTAAAGGCTGGGACGGTGATGTCTGGTACCCGGAGAAAGCGACTATCCTGCTGGAGAACAGCGAGACCCAGATTGATGATGAAGCGGATCTTCTCCCTGAACAAGTCGCCAACCTCCGGGCCATTCATGCCATGAACCCGGCTCACATTCTGGTGGAATGTGCCACCAATCGCGACTGGGGGCGTCAGCTGACGCTCGCCGATGACCTGAACCTCGACAGCTATCGTGTCGCCGCCGACACGCTGTTTGAGGAAGGTTTTGGCCTGTGCTTCCGCTATAACCGTCAGGATGGCCTGGACACCTTTGTTCAGCAGATCCTCGACCACGTAGGCGCGGTGCAGTATGCCGACCTTGAAACCGGCAAACTGACCCTGAAACTGCTGCGCGGGGATTACAATGTTGATGATCTGCCGGTTTTCACCTACGACAACGGCATTATCGCCGTTCAGGATGACGACAGCGCCAGTACCACATCGAATCCGAATGAGGTTGTCGTGACCTGGAATGACCCCGTCACGAATTCCGATGGTGAGGTCCGGGCGCAGAACCTCGGGGCGATACAGAATACCGGACTCAACAGCAGTTCTGTGGAGTACAAAGCGATCCCCACGCACTCTCTCGCCGAACGCGTTGCCCAGCGCGACCTCGAAACCGCGCAGTCTGAGTTGACCCGTCTGGTCATCCAGTTCGACCGGCGCGGCGGCATTTTGCGTCCGGGGGATGTTTTCCGCGTCCGGTTGCCCGACCGCAATATCGACAATATGGTGCTCCGGGTGGGCAAAATTGAGGAAGGTGATACCGGCGTCCTGACGCTGACCGTCGTCCAGGACGTTTTCGGACTGCCATCCACGTCGTACAGCTCTGGCCAGCAGGGCAGCAACTGGACTCCCCCGGATAAAACCGCCAGACCTGTCAGCGTTCAGCGCCTCATCGAGCTTCCCTACGCTGTGCTGGCCGCCACGCTCAGCGAGGCAGAGCTGAGCTACCTTAAGCCCGAATCCGGTTATCCGGGGATCATGGCCGTGGCCCCAACGACACTCAGCATCAACTATCAGATCCAGACCCGCGCTGCAGGTGGAGATTTTGCTGATCGGGGAACGGGGGACTGGACGCCATCAGGGCTGCTGGTAGCGGCGGTCGGCCCGCTTGATACGGTTCTCCATGTGAATATGACCCGCTTCCCGTCTGTCGGCGATGGGCTGCTACTCAATGATGAAGTCATCCGGGTCGATGCCGTTGACGAGTCTGCCGGGACACTGAATGTCGGCAGGGGCTGCTTCGATACACTGCCAGCGGGACATGATGAATCGGACGTTATCTGGTTGTGGCGTGATGCACTGGAGTCTGACGGTATTGAATATCTGGCAGGGGAAACCGTGGAGGTGCGCCTGCTGACCCGCACCAGCACAGAGACGCTGGCGGCGTCTGCTGCGCCGGTGAGTTCGCTGGTGATAGCCCAGCGGCAGAGCCGCCCCTATCTGCCGGGGAATATCCGTGTCAATGGTTCGCCGTACCCGTCACAGGTCATTGCTGCCACCGACTACACCCTGACATTTGCTCACCGGGACCGCCTGTTGCAGGCCGACCGCCTGATTGACTGCACGGAAGGCAGCATCGGGCCAGAGCCCGGCGTGGAATATGTGGCGACGCTGATCAACCCGGATACCGCTGAAGAGGTCTGGTCGATCACCTCCGGTGATGCCAGCATTCCGCTCCCATACGTCACCGGAGGAAGTGACGCGGCAGAACATGCCCTGACACTGCAGAGCATCCGCGACGGGATCACCTCGTTGTACACCTTCCGGACCCTGTTGCCTGCGGGCCAGTACAAAGCCTTCCCGCTCACCGTCACGCTGTCGCTGACCATTCTTGATGGCGGCGACTGGGCCGGAATCACACCTGAAGATACGGATACCGGTGCAGTCCCTGAGCTGTACGCCATTTCTGAGGCTGCCGGAATGACCGACTGGTATCCGCCTGACCTGCTGGCCAGTGGGCTTTCCATCCCTGCGGACGATATCGACTATCCCGCCGGGACATGGCCAGCGTCGCCGTGGTCGTTTGGCCCTCACCAGATTTTGTCCATTGTGCAGTGGACTGAGAGCGGTGAGCCGTGGACCGTTCTCACCCTGTCCGGTGATGCGTCTCTTTTTGCCATCGACTCCACGACAGATTCTGCCGCCGTTATTCCCTGGAATGCCGGTATTTATCACGCTGAGACAGATATGACGTTGTTCATGACGGATGAGCCGGTTCTGAACGAGGGCATAATCTCTCTCACGCTGACCCAGAGAGGTTAACCGGATGAACGACACATATTATTATGGTCAGGGCAAAGTTTTCCTTTCCGTGCGGAACCCGGTAACAAACAAATCCGAAATCTGGCGCTGGATTGGTGACGTCTCTGCTCTGACGCTGAAGCTCTCATTCGAACAGAGTGAAAGAAAAATATCCCGGGCTGGCGTGGTCATGACGTCTGACCGCCGGTACACCTCTTTTGCCGCTTCACTCGCATCGGTCTGGCACGATTTCTCCGCTGATAACCTGTCGCTCCTCCTCTTCGGGAAGACCAGCCGGATTGCGCAGAGCTGGCAGAACGATGAAGCGTTGCCGGAGGGCATTACAGCGGGTGATCGAGTCGCGCTGGCCTATCAGAACGTCCGGGAAGTCAGTATCGACGGGCTTGTGGAGGGGACGGACTACGAGGTTGATTATGGTTTCGGTGCGATCAGCTTTCTGACCACCCCACAGACTCAGCCCGTCAAAGTGACGTATGACTATGCTGGCAGTCAGTCCGTCAGCCTGCTTAATGCCAGGTCTCCGGAGGTTTCACTTCGGTATGAAGGTATTAACCTGGCTGAAGGGGGGAAAAAAGTGCTCCTTGAACTCTGGCGAATGACATTCGATCCCCTGACGGTTCTGGAACTCATTAATAACGCCACCTCGCTTTCAGGAATGGAAACCTCATCGGCGGTCTTACCTGACCTGAACCGCCAGGCGGCGGATGTTTTTGGCTTGTTTGGCCGGATTGTGATGATAGAAGACTTCATGACTATCACATACGACGGCACCATCGACTTCGATGGTAAATACAATTTTGCTTATTAGAGGATGTCCTGATGGCCTATTTACCTGAATTACCGGAATGGACCGCTGGCGTCTATCAACTGGAAAAAAGCGATCCTGTTCGCGGCGGCGTTGACGGCCCGGCGAACCGGCCTTTAATTGACCTTCTGAAGCGAACCGCATGGCTTAAACAGCGCTATGAAGAGGCATTCAGTGGTCTGGGCTGGGCTGAACTGGGGGAATGGGCTGTGGGGCTGGAGGTTACAACGCCATCACAAATCGTTCACTACCAGGGCTACTGGTATCGTTATGGCGGGTCTCTGCCTCACACCATTACCGGGGCGTCTCCATCACTCGACGATAAAGACAACTGGTTTAACGTCGGTAATGATGTGTCCCTTCGCGCAAACCTGGGTTCAAGCGAAGAGGGCCAGGGAGCGTGGCTGATTGCCTATCTTGCCGGTGATTCTGCTGTAGCCAGAACAGTCGCGGCCAGGTTACGTGATTTTGTTAGCCTGCATGATTACTGGTCCCCGACCGATGGCACTGATTATGCTCCGGCACTGAACAAAGCGCTGTCTGTTTCTCCGCATGTTCTGATCCCACCAGGAAAGCATTATTTAAAATCGACCGTTTCCCTTATCTCTGGCACCAGGCTTATCGGCCTTGGGCCGAACTGTATTTTGTCATCTCCGGATGCGGTTTCGGCAAGTGGGGCGGAAATGCTTACCGTGCTCAGAACTACAGGTGCGTCTGATATTGTTCTGCGGGATTTGGTAATAGAAGGTGGCTGTAACGCCGGTGTGACGTCAAAGCGGGCTATCCGTGGAGTACGGTTTATTAATTGCACTGATATAAGGATGATTAACTGTGAGGTAAGTCGTACCGGCGACTGGGCTACTTCATTCGAAAAATGTACAGACGTGAGCGTGGTTAATTATCGGCACAGAAAAAGCGGTGGCACGCTATACGGTGGCCGGGACGGTATTCATTTCCTTGATTGCGTGAATTTTACACTAAATGGCGCTGACATTGAGTCTGGTGACGATATGGTTGGGTGCACGACTGAGACGCGAGATCAGAGGAATGCCGTGATACGAAACGTCATTGGCTATTCCATGCTCGCATCTGGCGTTATCTTCAATGAGGAGGGAGCCACAACCTTTTCAACCGTAGATATTCTGGTTGATGGTGTCACGATTAAATCCGGGAATGTCGTCCGTGACGTCGTGCGCGTACAGGGGATTAATGACGCCACAAACGTCACAGGAGTAACGATTCAAAATGTCAAAGGAACGGGCTATTCACATGGTGTTTTCATATCAGGTAAAAAACTGACGCGAGTAAGCGTGTCTGATGTAGATGTCGTTTCAACTCAGTCTCACGGGGTCTATATTAACGGTGCCCAGAACATGAGAGCATCTGGTATGGGCGTCAGTCAGGCCGCAGCTTTTGACGGCTGGAACATAACGAATTGCAGCTACTTTGATGCATCGCCCCGCTCTTTAAGCTCTCAGGGGTGGGGAGTTCAGGTTCTGAACTGCGCCAACTTTACACTCAATGGCAACTGCTATAATAACGGAGCCGGCCTTTTTGCAGCAGCCAACGGAGGAAACGGGCGCATAAACGGATGTTCAAATTACAATGCAACTGGCGTTTATGTCGGCGGCAGTACAACATCTTACTATGGCCTTTTCAATGATGAGACCCCTACTGGTCGTGTTGACCCTGCTACAGTTTGCAATGGATACATACCAAGAAACAGGCCAAGAAATCTAAATGCTTTAAGGGATGCATATGCTGCATGTTCTTTCGGTCAAACTGTAAGCGGGTCTATTTCATTGCAGGGTGTTGTTAACTGCTCAGTAGAGCTTGTTTCTGATGGCAGATACAGGATTAATTTTACCACGCCCTTTGAATCCACATTTTACAGGCCGGAAATTGTTGCACAGGCAATGAATCAGGATCTGATCGTCCGCCCGATTGCGAAAGACGGCAGCTACTACATGTTTGAGGTTCGTAACTCATCGGGTGTGGCACTGGCAAACTTCATTTTATGTGAATTCAAAAAGGCGATTTAAATGACCACGCTTTATCGATACGACGAAAACGGGCTATATCTCGGTGAAATAGAGCCTGTAATCAATCCTATGTTTAATTTCCCCGATGAACCCATCGACAAAGGTTATTACGATGCAGATGGCAATCCACCGTCTCCGCCAGCTGTCGGGGATGATGAGAGGGCGGTGTGGATTGGCTACCGGTACTCGGTTGAGCCTAAATATCTCGTATTTGCGAATACGACTACTGTGCCCCCTGGCGATGAACCAGAAGGTATGATCTTCAATGGTATAAAATGGGTCAAATAATGCGCGCTCATTCCCGATAACCTGGCTGAGTGGGGATATCTTCAGCCAGGCGCAAGCGCAAATCATGGGTCTGGATGAGTTTTCCGGGGCTGCAAAAATATAAATCAATCCCGCCATTACCGGCGGGGTATGTCATTTAACTCTTAACTTTAGCGCTTCCTCGGCCTCAGACAGCGGATCGCCACTTCCTGAATAGGTGAATGGGATGTAGTTCCTCGCACCCTCAGTATCAGCGCCAGACGTAACAGTGTAAAAAGCGATACCGTTCTCACCTTCAAGCTCAATCCTCTCGATGGTATATGTCAGGGTGACTTTTAATGCTGTGGTTCCGACTGAAATGCCATCGGCAGTTACCTGATTGACCGCAACTTCTTTCTCTATCGTAAACATGGCAAATCCTTATTCTGTCAGGACGTACTGAACTGAGCCGTAAATAGTTAAGCCGGTTCCGCCTGTTATTGAGAGAGCAGCAGGCGAGCTATTGGTTAACAGTAGAATCTCTTTTGTGGTCGGGTTCGTTTGCGCAATGATGATTGCCGAGCCGGCACGACTGCAAATTATCGGGGACACCGTTAATCCCCCGTCACTCAGTGCGGCAACCGTGAACGGGAGCCCTGATATCACTACCGCGCCACCTGTCGTCAGCGCCATTGACGTGGTTTCGATTCTGAAAGTCGCATGCACTAAACGCCCTGAGCGGCGGTAGGTTCCCACGGTGGTATTCAGCGTCACGACTTCTGAGCCGCATTTGACAACCGGCGTCCAGACACCCTTGTAATACTGGAATGCTTCCTGTGTGTTATCAAAAAACCGTATCGGGCGCTGGACGCTGTACTGACGGCGCCAGTCATAGAGGTATACCGTTTTCCCTTCGGCGCTGTTCCACTCTGCAATCTGCGAGGCCGTGTAGTCCTCTGTATTATCACGGAACGGATTGATAATGAGCGGGCCGTTGATTGTTGCTGGTTTCTGGCTGAACGGATGTGTAGCCACGCCAGCAGAAACGACAGTCCTGTCGACGGTGATACCGCCCTCGCAAACCATCGCTGGCGCTTTTGTCAGCGATGGGTTCCACGGGTCCTGATAGTCGGTATAGAACTGATTACCGGCAATGGTTGTCGTCGTGGTATCAACGAGACAGGTCTTTTCAACGTATGACGTGTGAATCACGTTGTAACTGCCTGCGTCGGTGTAGAACGGCACGCGGTGGGTTCCCAGCACCTTCACATCGTCAAGGCAAACCCCGTTTACCGCACGTCCATAACGACTGAGGACGGTGAATGCCCGGCCCGCAATACCGGGAAACGAACGCGCTGAATAGCCGCTGGCAGTATTGTTTGTCAGCCTGCCGCCTGCGGAGGTTCGCGCAGAGTTGGCGGATTTATAGATATACGTATCGAACCACGTATCAATCGCCTCATCGGCAGGACCAAACAGCCGTGGCTTGCCGTAAAAGTGATATTTCGTATACCGGATCGCATCGACCCAGCCTACTTTGAAAATCTCTGCCGCCGGATAGGGTGGGAGATACGGAATCGTGACCGCGGAATTTCGTTGCGTCCACGCCCCGCCATAGGCGTCGCCGGTAAAGCAATCACGGGCGACAACGAAACCGTTGCAAACGGAGTCGGCCCCCATAAACCAGCCCGTCAGACAGCAATCACGGATGAGGAAATTATCTTCAGTGGACCGGTCAAGAACGCCATTCCCGTAGCGACCGATAAAGAAGTTGCGCACACCGTGATTAACCAGCTGCGGGCGGATATAACCGTCTGATGAGTCACCGGAAATAAAATAACCAATGTGCTGGTTATTGTTAATCACAGGCGTATCCGAATCCCAGTCTCCGATTAACGCACAGTTCTGCATACTGTCGCCGATAATAACGGAGTCGGGATAAAGTCGAATCGCCGCATAAATATGATTTTCAGATTCCGCAGCAATATTTGCATCATTCCCCGCAGCCACCCACCCTGGGTAAGCGGTCCCGTCATCGCCTGGCAAAGTGACTTTGTGGGGAAAGGTTGTGGCGTAATATTTCCCCGTGAGTTTCACGGGCAATCCTCTGGCGTGGCCTTCATCGACCGCAGCCTGATAGTACGGAATCGCATCAGGTGAGACACCCTGTAAATAGCCGAACATTTCCGGCGACACAAAACCTATACCACCAACGAGTTTAGCGCCTTCGCTTGAACCCAGGTTTACGCGAACAATCCCGGCAATTTACAATCAGCTATTTCAAAGGGTTGCATAATGCTGATTGGCTACGCGCGGGTGTCTACCGGCGATCAAAACCTCGATTTACAGAAAAACGCGCTGGTTCGCGCAGAATGTGAACTAATTTTCGAAGATACCGCCAGCGGGAAAAATGCGAAGCGGCCCGGATTAAGGAAAGCTATTCGCCGTCTTCGACCTGGTGATTCACTGGTGGTCTGGAAGTTGGATCGCCTCGGTCGCAGCGTGCGCGACCTTATTACGTTGGTATCTGAACTGCAGGAGGGAGGGATACACTTTCGCAGCTTGACCGATTCTATCGACACTTCGACACCTGCTGGCCGCTTCTTCTTCCATGTCATGAGCGCCCTTGCGGAGATGGAAAGGGAATTGATTATTGAGCGGACGCGTGCAGGACTGGCTGCTGCACGGGCTAAAGGCAGAATTGGAGGGCGTAAACGAGTGATGACCGAGGAGGCAGTGGGAAGAGCCCAGAGAATGCTCGCGAACGGGGCTTCCCGCCAACAGATTGCAGAGATTTATAACGTTGGGGTTAAGACCATCTACAAGTATCTTCCAGTGGCCCCTAAGTTGTAATTCCATTTCACATATGGCAACAGGTGTGCCCGTGATTTATCGCGCCGGAATAGCCGCATTTATCGCGCGGCGCATCACCATTCCCCCCGCCGCGCCGCCGCCTTCAAGATGCAGCACATCAAGTTCTAAATCGCGATGGATAATATCGGCAAAATGGGCCAGCGCGTTGTCAAGGCAGGGGATCATCTCCGCCGTCGCCCCTTTCTGCGGCCCAAATACCGCCGTCGCACCCTGTGGTCCCGTCAGCGGGTTGGTAACATCGCAAGCGACGTCAATACGACAGCCGGCCAGGCGTTTATCAAGTTCGCTAACGTCGATGCGCGCGAGGCTCTCCAGCGCGCGTCCGCCGGCGGCAATCTGCTGGTTATCTTTGGTCAGCAGTTTCGCCCCCAGCGCCTGTACCATCCCGGCGCCGCCGTCGTTCGTCGCGCTGCCGCCGATGCCGATAATAATTTGCCTCACTCCGGCATCCAGCGCATGGCGAATCAGCTCGCCGGTCCCCCATGAAGTGGTCAGCAAAGGATTTCGCCGCGCCGGCGGTACGCTCTCCAGGCCGCTTGCCGCCGCCATTTCAATAAACGCGCACTGCCTGTCGCCCGACAGGCCATAGAAGGCCTCCACGGGTTCACCGAGCGGACCGGTGACGGTGACCGCAATCCGGCATCCCTGGGTCGCGGCAACCATGGCTTCAACGGTTCCTTCGCCACCGTCGGCAACCGGCAGCTTGACGTACTCCGCATCGGCGTAAATTTCCCGAAAACCTTGTTCTATCGCGGTTGCGACATCCAGCGCACTCAGGCTCTCCTTGTATGAATCCGGTGCGATCACTATCTTCATATGCTGTCCTTAAAATGAACGATTACCCGACGCCGTGCAGGAAACCGGCCCCCGAAGGGACCGGTATTTCTTTAGCGCACCATGCACGGACGCTTGTTATCAAACGTCCAGTTCGGGATCAAATACTGCATGCCCATCGCGTCATCGCGCGCGCCCAGGCCGTGTTTCTGGTACAGCTCATGAGCTTTCATTACCCGATCCATATCGAGCTCCACGCCCAGACCCGGTTTCGCCGGTACCTGTACCATCCCGCCTTTAATTTCAAAGGGCTCTTTGGTCAGACGCTGGTTACCCTCCTGCCAGATCCAGTGGGTGTCGATGGCGGTAATTTTACCCGGCGCTGCCGCCGCCACGTGGGTAAACATCGCCAACGAGATATCAAAGTGGTTGTTAGAGTGCGAGCCCCAGGTCAGGCCAAACTCGTGGCACATCTGCGCCACGCGGACGGAACCCTGCATGGTCCAGAAGTGCGGATCCGCCAGCGGAATATCGACGGACTGCAGCGACAGCGTGTGGCCCATCTGACGCCAGTCGGTCGCGATCATATTGGTCGCCGTCGGCAGGCCGGTGGCGCGGCGGAACTCCGCCATCACTTCGCGTCCGGAGAAGCCCTGTTCTGCGCCGCACGGATCTTCCGCATAGGCCAGAGAGCCTTTCAGGTATTTGCCAATTTTGATCGCTTCATCCAGCGACCACGCGCCGTTCGGATCGAGGGTCACGCGCGCCTGCGGGAAGCGCTTCGCCAGCGCAACGATGGACTCCGCTTCCTCTTCCCCAGCCAGTACGCCGCCTTTCAGTTTAAAGTCATTAAAGCCATATTTCTCATACGCCGCTTCCGCAAGGCGCACCACCGCATCCGGGGTCATCGCTTCATCGTGACGCAGGCGATACCAGTCGCATTTGTCATCCGGCTGGCTCTGATACGGCAGCGGCGTGGCTTTGCGGTTGCCGACGAAGAACAGGTAGCCGAGCATTTCCACTTCGCTGCGCTGTTGGCCATCGCCCAGCAGAGACGCCACGTTCACGCCCAGATGCTGGCCCAGCAGGTCAAGCATCGCCGCTTCGATCCCGGTCACTACGTGAATTGTGGTACGCAGATCGAAGGTCTGCAAACCGCGTCCACCGGCGTCGCGGTCGGCGAAAGTATTGCGCACGGCGGTCAGCACGTTTTTGTATTCACCCAGCGTCTTACCGACCACCAGCGGGATCGCGTCCTCCAGGGTGGTGCGGATTTTCTCTCCGCCGGGGATTTCACCGACGCCGGTATGGCCGGAATTATCTTTGATCACCACAATATTGCGCGTGAAGAACGGGGCGTGCGCGCCGCTCAGGTTCATCAGCATGCTGTCGTGGCCCGCGACCGGAATGACCTGCATAGAAGAAACAACGGGGGTCGAAAATTGTGCGCTCATAATTTAGTCCTTATTCAAATCAGTGACGGCCGAAAACGGGGCGTTTACGGTCAAAAGTCCATCCGGGGATCAGGTACTGCATTGGGCCTGCGTCATTACGCGCGCCGCCGGGCAGCTTTTTATACGCCTCATGCGCTTTCTGTACCTGCTCCCAGTCCAGCTCAACGCCAAGTCCTGGCGCGTCCGGAACAGCAATTTTTCCGTGCTTAATCTCCAGCGGATTTTTGGTCAGGCGGCAATCTCCCTCCTGCCAAATCCAGTGGGTATCAATGGCCGTGGGGTTACCCGGCGCCGCCGCGCCGACGTGGGTGAACATGGCCAGTGAAATATCAAAGTGGTTATTGGAATGGCAGCCCCAGGTCAGGCCCCAGTCATCGCACAGCTGCGCCACGCGCACCGCGCCGGACAGGGTCCAGAAGTGCGGATCGGCCAGCGGAATATCCACGGCGTTCAGCATCACCGCATGGCCCATTTCGCGCCAGTTGGTGGCGATCATGTTAGTTGCCACCGGCAAACCGGTGGCGCGGCGGAATTCCGCCATCACTTCGCGGCCGGAAAAGCCCTGCTCGGCGCCGCAGGGGTCTTCGGCGTAGGTCAGCACATCGTTCAGCCCTTTGCACAGGGCGATGGCTTCATCCAGCAGCCAGGCGCCGTTAGGGTCGACCGTAATGCGCGCATCCGGGAAACGCTTCTTCAGCGCGCGGGCGGTTTCGATCTCCTGCTCGCCGGGCAGCACGCCGCCCTTGAGTTTGAAATCTTTAAAACCGTAGCGATCCTGCGCGGCTTCCGCCAGCCGCACCACCGCCTCGCTGTTCAGCGCTTCCTGATGACGCAGGCGATACCACGCGTGGCTGCCCGGCGTGCTTTCCAGATAGGGCAGATCGGTCTTCGTACGATCGCCCACGTAGAACAGGTAGCCCAGCACGGTCACCGCATCGCGCTGCTTGCCCGGCCCCAGCAGTTCGCAAACCGGCACGTTGAGCGCCTTGCCCAGCAGATCCAGCAGCGCAGCCTCCAGCGCCGCCACCGCGTTCACCCGCAGTTCGAACGTCCAGGCGCCTTTACCAAAGGTGTCAAAATCCGCGGCCTGGTTGCCTTTATGCACCTGCTGAACCACTTTATTCAGGCGGGCGATTTCCTGCCCCAAAACCATCGGGATCGCCTCCACCAGCGTCTGATAAATCACCTCGCCGCCGGGCGCTTCGCCGACGCCGGTATTGCCGGCGCTGTCGGTCAACACCACGATATTACGGGTAAAGTACGCGTTATGGGCACCGCCGATATTGAGCAGCATACTGTCCTGCCCGGCTACCGGGATAACCTTCATGTCCGTGATAACGGGGCTCGATTGCGTTGTCATGATGATTGTCCTGCCACAGGTTTCAGTTCAATACGCTTAATATCGCCGACCAGAACCAGATAGCTCAGCACCGCCACCAGCGCATGGACGCCCACATAAATCAGCGCGCCGTTAAACGAACCGGTGGTGCCAACGATGTAGCCAATCGCAATCGGCGTCACGATGCCGGAGATATTGCCGAACATGTTGAACAGACCGCCGCTCAGCCCGCTGATCTCTTTCGGTGCCGTATCCGCCATGACCGCCCAGCCCAGCGCGCCGATGCCTTTACCGAAGAAGGCCAGCGCCATAAAGCCGATAATCATCCACTCCACGTTGACGTAGTTACAGAACACCATCACCATCGACAGCAGCATCCCCATCACGATCGGCGTTTTACGCGCGATGTTCAGCGAGCCGGTACGACGCATCAGCCAGTCGGAAATAATCCCGCCGAGCACGCCGCCCGCGAAGCCGCAGATAGCCGGCACCGAAGCGACAAAACCGGCTTTCAGAATGGACATGCCGCGCGCCTGCACCAGATAAACCGGGAACCAGGTGATAAAGAAATAGGTTAAAGCGTTAATGCAGTACTGTCCGATATAGACGCCAATCATCATGCGGGAGCCCAGCAGCTGCTTAATTTGCCCCCATTTTACGCTAAACGGCACCTTAGCTTTGGCCGCCGCCTGATCCATGTTGATCAGCGCGCCGCCAGCGGCGATGTAATCCAGCTCTTTTTGGTTCACGCCCGGATGCTGGTTGGGTTCATGAATGACCTTCAGCCAGACAAAGCTGATGATAATCCCGAGTCCGCCCATAAAGAAGAACACGTGCGACCAGCCCACCTCATGGGTCAGCCAACCCATGATTGGCGCAAAAATAACGGTGGCAAAGTATTGCGCGGAGTTAAAGATAGCCACCGCGGTGCCCCTCTCCTGCGCCGGGAACCACGCCGCGACGATACGGCTGTTTCCGGGGAAAGATGGCGCTTCGGCCAGGCCGACAAGGAAACGCAGGGTAAACAGCGCGACGATAATGCCGAAGCCGCTGAAGATATCGACGAAGCCCTGCAGCAGGGTAAACATGGACCAGATAAAAATGGACCAGAAGTAGACGCGTTTTGAACCGAAACGGTCAAGCAGCCAACCGCCCGGGATTTGGCCGATCACATAGGCCCATGAAAACGCGGAGAAAACATACCCCATGCCAACGGCGTCAAGACCAATATCTTTGGCCATCTCCGATCCGGCAATGGATAAGGTGGCGCGGTCGCCGTAGTTGAAGGATGTGACGATAAACAGCATCACCACTATCCAGTAGCGAGCATTGGTGCGCTTTTCAGCGCCGCTCGCCGCCTGACTTAATGAACTCATTGTTGCACTCCTGAATCATAGCGTTAGCTACGTTCATTCTGAACAGCACAACCTGTAGGGTACTCAGAATGACGTGTTAGTGTTTTTCATTGTTTTCGTTATATCTGGCACTGCATTGGGAACTGGCAGGGAAAGTATAAAAAGAGGGGCTGGCGGGCTCACCGTGCAAATACACAGCTTTCACCGGCTGAGTAAATGTGATTTATGGCGTATGCCTAATGAGATGGGGGATGGTTCACGGAAATGAAAAACCGCGCGCGTTCAGAGGCGGAAACGGCGGTGCAAAAGGCAGGAGTGTGAATCAACTCTCTTGACCCCGTGAAATAGCCCGGTAAAGGCCCTGGCATTACACAGGTTTTAAGGCAAATGCCCGAAGCCAGCTACGCGGAGAATTGGTACGATCTTTTTGACCGTTAATCTGGCTCTGGCATTGAACATCAGTAAAAAAGGAGCGCCCTCTAGTGTAGGGAGAGGGCGAAACTTTTTAATCGAGCAGCGACGCCCACTGCGTTACCCATGGGTTAGAGACGCTTTCGGGTTCCGGATCTTCGCTGGCGTCAATCATCAGCATCTCGCCAACGCGCGTGCCGCCCTGTTCCTGCAATAACGCATCAAACTTTAAGCCGCCGCCGCAGAAGTTAGCGTAGGTGCTATCGCCCAGGGCGATAATCCCATAGCGTAAATGCGGCTGATACATATCTTTGATGCCTTCGTACAAGGGCACGATACTGTCCGGTAAATCGCCCTGTCCGGTGGTCGATGTCACCACCAGCACATATCTACCGCTATACGACTCCCAGTCTTTGACCTCGGGATCCTCAAAGACTTTCGCCTGATGCCCCAGCCCGCTCAAAATAGCCTGCGCCTCTTCGGCGACCAGGAGCGAATTTCCATACATCGTGCCGACAAAAATTCCGACTTCTGCCATGACTATCTCCCTGAATTGACCTGTATCTCTTCATCCTGACCGCAGTCGTCGGCAAACTCAACCCTTTCATTTAGCGGGAGAAGGCCGCGCCAGCCAAACTGCGACAGCGCGCGCATCCAGACGTCGTCAAGACCGGCGCGAATAACCAACGGTTCGCCGGTAAAGGGATGCGTTAACGAGAGCTGGCTGGCGTGCAGCATCAGCCGATCGCAGCCAAAGTGCGCCGCCGCGCTGCGATTCTGCCGCAAATCGCCGTGTTTGCTATCGCCGATAATCGGATGGCGAAGATGGGCAAGATGGCGACGTAGCTGGTGTTTACGTCCGGTTTTCGGTTCCAGCTCCACCAGGCTATAGCGGGTCGTGGGGTAACGGCCGGTCGCCACCGGCATCTCTACCGTCGCCAGGCCGCGATAATGCGTCACCGCCGGCTGCGGGTCTTTATTTTCGCGGGCAAACTTATCGGCGATTTTATCCAGTTCCTCAACCAGCGGATAATCAAGCACCGCTTCGTCGTTCAGCCAGCCGCGAGCGATCGCATGATAGCGTTTCTGCATTTGATGCTGCTCGAACTGCTGCGACAGCAATCTTCCCGCTTCGCTCGACAGCCCCATCAGCAGCACGCCGGACGTCGGCCTGTCGAGGCGATGGGCGGTGAACACGTGCTGGCCTATCTGGTCGCGCACGGTCTGCATCACCACCACTTTTTCATCACGATCCAGCCAACTGCGGTGCACCAGCCAGCCCGATGGCTTGTTCACCGCGACCAGCCACTGGTCCTGATATAAAATCTCCAGCATCAGGCTTCGCCGCCGGCAAACAGCGCATCCAGCAGGACCAGTTCGGCCAGCACCCGCTCGCGCACGGGGTGAGCATTATCCAGAGCCATCTCATAATAGGGCGCAACGGCGAAGTTCTGCGGCAGCGGCGTTCCGCTTTCCAGAAGCTGGTGCATACGCGGAATCAATACCCACTGCAGCCATTCAAGCGGCTCCATGGTGTCGAGGCAAAACGGCTGTTCGCTGGCAAACGCGCGGCTATCGGGGGCACTATCCTGCCAGTGTTCCGTTTCGCGCAGCAGCGCTTCAATGGCGAGCAGGCGCTCGCGCACGCGATGGTCAAGAGTCATGGGAAACCTCAGTGAGTTAAAAACCGGCGCAGAATAGCAAATTCAGACGAGAAATAAAAAAAGGGAGCACTGTATAAAACAGTGCTCCCGGTTCGTTTTGCAGCAATCCAGCTACATTGGTGCTCCCTGCTCGTCCTTGAAAACTTTTCCTGAGGTCTCCTGACCATGTTCATCCATAAACAGTTGCATCCTGCTTTCACACCACCCCGATGCGAAATAACTCATCCTTAAGTCTGTCCTGATCTTCCTGATCCACCGAACGTCCCGCTCGGCTCTCGTTCTCCTTCCTGGAGGTGTCCTTTTACGCAATCCTGCGTTATCCTGTGCTTCATCCTGAAGCCTGTCCTTGCAACGCCATCCCGGCGGGTCCTGCAGAAGCGTCATCATCCTGATGTTCACTTCGTTTATCAACTCCCTGTCGATGTGTATAGAATCCCTGATTCCGCCCTGTCTTACAACCCTTGTTAAGACAATATCTTAAGATTAATCGTCAGTATCCTTAATGAGAAAATCATTAATCACTTGAAAAATATTATATTTCTTAAAATACGCCCCCTGAAGGATCGGCTTAAATGATGACGATCTCTTACAGGTCTTGTAAGAGATCTCTCACAAAAGTTTGGGTACTGTGGATTACAGAACTGGCTTAAGGGAATTAAGGAAACTCGCAAGCGAGGGAGAAAGGGTCGTCCGTTTTCGGGTGCCGAGGGTCTCTTTGATCACTTCACCGCTCATATTACAGACCGAAATGACCTCCAGTTCGCTGTCCAGCGTGGCGATAAACAGCGTGGGCGACAGCTTCAAACGCTTTTGCACCAGCAGATGACCAATCAGGTTCTCCTGCACCCGCTGGAAATCATCCGGGCTCCAGGTTTGCAGCAGCGTCATGGTTTCATCGGCAGTTTCATCGGCAAAACGCGCCTGCATATCACCAGCAAACTGAGTGGTATAATAAGCATGAAGCGGTTGTTGTACCACAATCTCCAGCGCCCGTTCAACCGCGTCAATATTTTGTGCTAATGAAAACGGCTGCGGCTGCCAGAAAACGCCGTCATCATCCGTGCCGTTGACGCACGGCGACGGGATACCGTAAAGCTCTTCGCTGCGCGGCAGGCTGGAGCGCTGCTGCTGCCACGCCTCACAATAACGTTGGGTAAATGCTTGTAGCGCTTCTGCGGTTTGCTGGTCCACCGGTTTCTCTCTTCACGTTAGACAGGATACACTTGGCATATAGTGTAACCGCTTTAACTATGGTGAAACATGTCTTCTTACGATAATCATCAGGCGCTGGCTGGCCTGACGCTCGGAAAATCAACCGATTACCGCGATACCTACGACGCCAGCCTGCTTCAGGGCGTCCCGCGCAGCCTGAACCGCGACCCGCTGGATCTGCACGCCGATAACCTGCCGTTTCACGGCGCTGATATCTGGACGCTGTATGAGCTCTCCTGGCTGAACGCCAAAGGCCTGCCGCAGGTCGCCGTGGGCCACGTGGAGCTTAGCGATACCACCGTAAACCTGGTGGAATCAAAAAGCTTTAAGCTCTATCTCAACAGCTTCAACCAGACGCGCTTTGCCGACTGGCAGGCGGTCGAGGCGACGCTGGCGCGCGATCTCAGCGCCTGTGCGCAAGGAGAAGTGAAGGTAGCGCTGTATCGCCTCGATGAGCTCGAAGGCCAGCCGGTCGCTCATCTGCACGGCACCTGCATCGACGACCAGGATATTGAAATCGATAATTACCAGTTCAGCGCCGATTACCTGCAGGACGCCGCGGCCGGCAAAGTGGTCGAAGAGACCCTGGTCAGCCATCTGCTGAAGTCCAACTGCCTGATTACCCACCAGCCAGACTGGGGGTCGGTGCAAATCCAGTATCGCGGGGCGAAAATCGATCGCGAAAAGCTGCTGCGCTATCTGGTGTCATTCCGCCACCACAACGAGTTCCACGAGCAGTGCGTAGAGCGCATCTTCAATGACATTCAGCGTTTCTGCCAGCCGGAAGCCCTTTCCGTTTATGCGCGCTACACGCGACGAGGCGGTCTCGATATCAACCCGTGGCGCAGCAATACCGATTTTGTGCCGGCCACCGGTCGCCTCGCCCGTCAATAGTAAACATTTTCACAATTTGCGCGCGTTAACCCGCGCGCAAGGTTGTGAAAACGCCATCAGCAGGGCTATTGTAATCACAGGAAGACGATAATCGTCCTGTAAGGAGTTCACTTGATTACACATGTTAGCCCGCTTGGTTCAATGGATATGCTGTCGCAGCTGGAAGTGGATATGCTTAAACGCACCGCCAGCAGTGACCTGTATCAACTCTTTCGCAACTGCTCGCTTGCTGTGCTCAACTCGGGGAGCCTGACCGATAACAGCAAGGAGCTTCTGTCTCGTTTTGAAAACTTCGATATTAACGTGCTGCGTCGCGAACGCGGCGTGAAGCTGGAACTGATCAACCCGCCGGAAGACGCTTTCGTTGACGGGCGTATTATCCGTTCCCTGCAGGCCAACCTGTTTGCCGTACTGCGCGATATTCTGTTCGTCTACGGCCAAATCCACAATACCGTTCGCTTCCCGAATCTCGATCTTGAAAGCTCGGTGCATATCACCAACCTGGTTTTCTCCATTTTGCGTAACGCCCGCGCCCTGCACGTCGGCGAAGCGCCAAACATGATTGTCTGCTGGGGCGGCCACTCGATTAACGAAAACGAATATCTGTACGCCCGCCGCGTCGGCACCCAGTTGGGCCTGCGCGAACTGAATATCTGTACCGGCTGTGGACCGGGCGCGATGGAAGCACCGATGAAAGGCGCCGCCGTCGGCCACGCGCAGCAGCGTTACAGAGACAGCCGCTTTATCGGTATGACCGAGCCGTCGATTATCGCCGCCGAGCCGCCGAACCCGCTGGTGAACGAACTGATCATCATGCCGGATATCGAAAAACGCCTGGAGGCGTTCGTGCGCATCGCCCACGGCATCATCATCTTCCCGGGCGGCGTGGGCACGGCGGAAGAGCTGCTCTATCTGCTGGGCATTTTGATGCACCCGTCGAACAAGTCGCAGGTTCTGCCGCTGATTCTCACCGGGCCAAAAGAGAGCGCCGATTATTTCCGCGTGCTGGATGAGTTTATCGTCCATACGCTGGGTGAAGCCGCCCGTCGTCACTATCGCATTATCGTTGACGACGCCGCGGAAGTGGCCCGGCAGATGAAAAAAGCGATGCCGATGGTGAAAGAGAATCGCCGCGAGACCGGCGACGCCTACAGCTTCAACTGGTCGATGCGCATTGCGCCGGACCTGCAGATGCCGTTCGATCCGACCCATGAGAATATGGCCAACCTTAAACTCTATCCGGACCAGCCGGTGGAAGTGCTGGCAGCGGATCTCCGCCGCGCCTTCTCCGGTATCGTCGCCGGTAACGTTAAAGAGGTGGGTATCCAGGCTATCGAGAAATTCGGCCCGTATAAGATTCACGGCGACCCGGCAATGATGCGCCGCATGGACGATCTGCTGCAGGGCTTTGTGGCGCAGCATCGTATGAAGCTGCCGGGCGGCACCGCTTACATCCCCTGCTACGAAATCTGTTCCTGAGTTCTCTTCTCCTCTTCTCCCGGGCGGCGGCTTAAGCCCCCGGGCTATTTCCCCCCGCCCGGGCCGCACTCTTTCCCCGCTTTTTCGCTTCTCCATTCGCCCGTATGCTTTCCAGATAAATCATTCCTTTTATGAATTTTTAGCATCGCCTTTACAAAAGCCAATCGTTTGCGTTTCCAAAAACTGCAATAAATATCACCAGGAAAAACGCCTTTTAACGTAAAAACGTCGAGAACTTCGCATTTTTACAGTAAAAACCTCGTTATTACGTCGCGCCACTATTCTCTCATATGCTGAAAATGATAGCCTCCGCGCCACAAATCTCTGGCTGATCACCAGAAACAGGCTGTTGGACTAAAATTGCTTACATTTAAAGTGGATTATTGCATTTGAGATCGCGATCACTGATGCATTCACCATATAAATGTATCTTCCCGCACCAATTGTTACGGAGAAAATGCCTAAAAAACCGTAAACAAACGAATTTCATATTATTTGGTCTTTTTTATTCAATAGATTTTGTTGCTTCCTCCAGGAGATACAGATGGAAACCACTCAAACCAGCACCATCGTTTCGGATGCTACCCGTAGCGGTTGGCGTAAGACGGACACCATGTGGATGCTGGGCCTGTACGGCACGGCTATCGGCGCGGGCGTCCTGTTTCTGCCGATCAACGCCGGCGTCGGCGGCATGATCCCGCTGATCATCATGGCGATTCTGGCCTTCCCGATGACCTTCTTCGCCCACCGCGGGATGACCCGTTTCGTGCTGTCCGGTAAGAATCCGGGCGAAGACATCACTGAAGTGGTCGAAGAGCATTTCGGCGTTGGCGCAGGTAAGCTGATTACCCTGCTCTACTTCTTCGCCATCTACCCGATTCTGCTGGTCTACAGCGTGGCGATCACCAACACCGTGGAAAGCTTTATGCTGCACCAGCTGCACATAACGCCGCCGCCTCGCGCCATTCTTTCCCTGATTCTGATTGTCGGCATGATGACCATCGTGCGCTTCGGCGAGCAGATGATTGTGAAAGCGATGAGCGTGCTGGTGTTCCCGTTCGTGGTCGCGCTGATGATTCTGGCCTTTTATCTGATTCCGCAGTGGAACGGCGCGGCGCTGGAAACCCTCTCCCTGAGCAGCGCGACCGCGACCGGCAACGGCCTGTGGATGACCCTGTGGCTGGCGATTCCGGTGATGGTGTTTTCTTTTAACCACTCGCCGATCATCTCCTCCTTCGCCGTCGCGAAACGCGAAGAGTACGGCCAGGGCGCAGAGAAAAAATGCTCCAGCATTCTGGCCCGCGCGCACATCATGATGGTGCTGACCGTCATGTTCTTCGTCTTCAGCTGCGTACTGAGCCTCTCCCCGGCGGATCTGGCGGCGGCGAAAGATCAGAACATCTCGATTCTGTCTTACCTGGCGAACCACTTTAACGCGCCGATCATCGCCTGGATGGCGCCGATCATTGCGATGATCGCCATCACTAAATCCTTCCTTGGTCACTACCTGGGCGCTCGCGAAGGCTTTAACGGCATGGTGATTAAATCCCTGCGCGGTAAAGGCAAGTCCATCGAAATCAATAAACTGAACAAAATCACCGCCCTGTTCATGCTGGTCACCACCTGGATTGTGGCGACGCTGAACCCCAGCATCCTCGGGATGATCGAAACCCTGGGCGGCCCGATTATCGCGATGATTCTGTTCCTGATGCCGATGTACGCGATTCAGAAAGTCCCGGCGATGCGTAAATACAGCGGCCACGTCAGCAACGTTTTCGTGGTGATTATGGGCCTGATTGCTATCTCCGCGATTTTCTACTCTCTGTTTAGTTAATATCCCCCGCGCCGCCTGACGGCGGCGCTCCCGACAGCACTGGATGCATCATGATCAGCGTATTCGATATTTTTAAAATCGGCATTGGCCCTTCCAGCTCCCACACCGTTGGACCGATGAAAGCGGGCAAACAATTCACGGACGATCTTATTGAGCGCGGGCTGCTTTCCGAGGTAACCAAAGTCGTCGTCGATGTCTACGGCTCCCTTTCCCTGACGGGAAAAGGCCACCATACCGATATCGCGATTATTATGGGCCTGGCGGGCAACCTGCCGGATACCGTCGACATCGACGCGATTCCCGGCTTTATCCAGGACGTCAACACCCATGGCCGCCTGATGCTGGCAAACGGCCAGCAGGAAGTGGCGTTCCCGGTCGATCAGTGCATGAATTTCCACGCCGACAACCTGTCGCGGCATGAAAACGGCATGCGTATTACCGCCCTCGGCGGCGAGAAGGTTCTCTACAGCCAGACGTATTACTCCATCGGCGGCGGGTTTATCGTCGATGAAGACCATTTCGGCGTGACCCGCGAAGCGCCGGTCGCCGTACCTTATCCGTATAAAAACGCCGCCGATCTGCAGCGCCACTGCCGCGAAAGCGGGCTATCGCTCTCCGGTCTGATGATGCAAAACGAGCTGGCGCTGCACAGTAAAGAAGCGCTGGAGCAGCATTTTGCCGCGGTCTGGGAAGTGATGAGCAGCGGAATTGAGCGCGGCATCACCACCGAGGGGGTTCTGCCGGGCAAGCTGCGGGTGCCGCGTCGCGCCGCCGCGCTGCGCCGGATGCTGGTAAGCCAGGACAACACCAACAGCGACCCGATGGCGGTCGTTGACTGGATTAACATGTTCGCCCTGGCGGTTAACGAAGAGAACGCCGCCGGCGGACGCGTCGTGACCGCGCCGACCAACGGCGCCTGCGGTATCGTACCTGCGGTGCTGGCCTACTACGACAAGTTCATCCGCAAAGTGAACGCCAACTCGCTGGCGCGCTATATGCTGGTCACCAGCGCCATTGGCTCGCTCTATAAGATGAACGCCTCGATTTCCGGCGCCGAAGTGGGCTGCCAGGGTGAAGTCGGCGTAGCCTGTTCAATGGCGGCGGCCGGTCTGGCTGAACTGCTTGGCGGCAGTCCGGGTCAGGTATGCATCGCGGCGGAAATTGGTATGGAGCACAACCTCGGTCTCACCTGCGATCCGGTTGCCGGCCAGGTGCAGGTGCCGTGCATCGAGCGTAACGCTATCGCAGCGGTCAAGGCGGTCAACGCCGCGCGTATGGCCCTGCGCCGCACCAGCGAGCCGCGGGTGTGCCTCGATAAAGTCATCGAGACCATGTACGAAACGGGCAAAGATATGAACGCCAAATATCGTGAAACCTCGCGCGGCGGCCTGGCAATGAAGATTGTCGCCTGCGATTAACGCCCCCTCCCGGTATGCTGCGGCATGCCGGGCTTCCTTTCCCTGCCCTCCTCCTTCATTTATGTTATATAAATGATAATTTAGTTATTTATTAGTTATAAAGACGATTTGTTACCTTACGGAAAAACCGCTCAAGGAGAACAAATCATGCTCAGATTATCCCGCCCGGCGCTGCTGCTACTGCTTGCAGGCTTATCCGCTTCCGCGCTGGCGAAAGCGCCGGAGACCGTGAATATCGGTTATCAGAAAGCTAATATCTTCGCGCTGCTTAAATATCGCGGCACCCTCGATGAAAGCTTCAAAAAGCAGGGTATCGCCGTCCGCTGGATTGAATTTCCCGCCGGGCCGCAGATGCTGGAAGGGCTGAACGTCGGCAGCATCGACCTCGCCGCCACCGGCGATGCGCCGCCGGCCTTTGCTCAGGCGGCGCAGGCGGATCTGGTCTATTTAGCCCACTCCCCGGCGAACCCAAAAACCGAGGCCATCGTGGTGGCGGAAAACTCGGCAATTAAGAGCGTGGCCGATCTTAAGGGCAAGCGCGTGGGGCTCAATAAAGGCTCCGACGTAAACTACCTGCTGGTGACCGCGCTGGAGAAAGCCGGGCTGAGCTATAAAGATATCACGCCGGTCTATCTGCCGCCTGCTGACGCCCGCGCCGCCTTCCAGCGCGGCGCTATTGACGCCTGGGTTATCTGGGATCCGTTCCTCGCCGAAGTGGAAACGAACGCCAAAGCGCGACAGATTGGCAATGCCGAAGGGCTGGTGCCGCACTACACCTTCTACCTGGCCAGCCGCAAATTTGCCGACACCTATCCGGATACCGCAAAGCAGGTGGTGGATGAGCTGGGTAAACTGAGCGAATGGGCCAACAGTCATCAGGAGGATGCCGCCGGGATCCTCTCCACCTCAACCGGGCTGGATAAGGCTATCTGGCTGAAGACGCTGGCGCGTCTGCCTTATGGTGCCGAGCGTATGACGCCTGCGGTCTATAACGAACAGCAGGCGCTGGCGGATACCTTCACCCGTATCGGCCTGCTGCCGGTGAAAGTCGATGTTCGCAGCGCGACCTGGTCGCTGGATAAGCAGTAAGCCTTCCCTTCCCGGGTCGCGGCGCAGGCGCCTTACCCGGGCTACCGGCCCGCAGACGACGGTGGATCCGTAGCCCGAGCGCCGCCTCCGGGAAAAACCTCCCGCCCCACAGTTCAGCCCCTCACCCTTCGGGGAGAGGGGGACCGGCAAAATTAACTCACCTTCTCTTCACTTCCGACCGCGACCTGCGCGCCGTAGCGATAGCCTGCGCCCGGATGCGGCGCAGCCAGCCGCGGGCCGGCGCCAAACAGCTTCTCGCGCAGGGTTCCCTCGCGATACTCCTGCTTAAACACGCCGCGCTTTTGCAGCTCCGGAACCAGCAAATCCACCACGTCGCGGAAGGTTTCGTGGGTCACCGCATAGGCGAGGTTAAACCCATCGACGTCGGTCTCTTCGACCCAGGACTGCAGCTCATCGGCGACCGTCTGCGGGCTGCCGACCACCAGCGGCCCGAAGCCGCCGATCCCCGCCCAGTCCGCCAGCTTCTGCACGGTCCACTGGCTGTTCGGATCGGCGGTGGAAAACGCCTCCACCATCGACTGAATCGCGTTGGTATGCAGATACTCCAGCACCTGATCCGGCTGATACTGACCAAGGTCGATGCCGGTCCAGCCGGAGAGCAGAGCCAGCGCCCCTTCGTAGCTGACGTACGGTTTATACTCCTGCCATTTAGCCTGAGCTTCACGGTCGGTTTCGCCGACGATGACCGTCTGCATATTGAAGATCAGGATGCTGCGCGGATCGCGCCCGGCCTCCTCGGCGCGACGGCGAATATCCGCCACCGTCTTTTTCAGCAGCACTTTCGACGGCGCGCCGACAAATACGCACTCCGCGTGGCCGGCGGCGAACTGCTTGCCGCGGCTGGAGGCGCCCGCCTGATAGAGTACCGGCGTACGCTGCGGCGACGGCTCGCAGAGGTGGATCCCCGGCACCGAGAAGAAGTTCCCCTGATGGTTAATCGGGTGAATTTTTCGCGGATCGCTGAAGATCTTACGTTCCCTGTCGCGCAGCACCGCGCCATCCTCCCAGCTCCCCTCCAGCAGCTTATAGACCACCTCCAGATATTCATCGGCATAGTCGTAGCGGGCGTCGTGGTCGGTCTGCGCTTTCTGGCCAATATTACGCGCCCCGCTCTCAAGGTAGGAGGTCACGATATTCCAGCCCACTCGCCCCTTGGTCAGATGGTCGAGGGTTGAAAGACGGCGGGCGAACGGATAGGGATGCTCAAAAGAGAGCGAAGCGGTCAGGCCGAATCCCAGATGCTCCGTCACCAGCGCCATCGGCGTAATCAGCGCCAGCGGATCGTTGACCGGCACCTGCGCCGCCTGGCGGATCGCCGCATCGCCGTTGCCGTTCAGCACATCATAGACTCCCAGCACATCGGCGATAAATAGTCCGTCAAACTTGCCCCGCTCCAGCAGACGCGCCAGGTCGACCCAATACTCGAGGTCTTTATACTGCCTGGAGCGGTCGCGCGGATGGGCCCACAGCCCCGGCGACTGATGGCCGACGCAGTTCATATCAAAAGCGTTCAGACGAATTTCACGTTGTGATGACATAGCACTCTCCACGGCGCGCCCCGCTGTCGGGACGCGCGCATAATCATTAAAGGAATCAGGGGATAAAAGGCGTTCAGAACGCCGGACATCGGGCGGATTGTTTGACGCCCAGGGTCCGCAGCGCTTCGTCGGCCACGGCGGCGGCATGGTCGGCCACCTGCGGCAGCCCCATTAATTCTCCGAAATACGCCCGCGCGGCGGGTCCGGAAACCAGAAGATTGGGCGTAATCCGCCCTTCCCGGCCTATCGCCCGCGAGCGGGGATCGACGTCCAGGCCAAGGCCGAACGCATCGGCGCGAATCAGCCCACGCTGGCTCAGCTGACGCAGCAGCGGCTGGCTGTCGGTCAACCCGCCGTGCGCCGGGCCGGTGGTTAAAATAAAGTGGTCAGCGCTCACCCGCAGCGTTTCACCGCGCCGGGGCGTCAGGGTTAGCGCCAGCTTTTGCGCGTCGCCTTCCAGCGCCGTCAGCCTGGCCGCCAGCACCCGCAGGCTGCCGTCGCGCTGGCGCTGCTCAAGAACCCCGGCGACCTGCGGAGCGATACGGTAGCGGTGAACGTCCCAGTAGCTGCGTAAATGACGCAGGAAGCGCTGGCGATCGGCCACCGTCAGCCCCTGCCAGATGCTCTGCCCCTGATTACGCACCGCGTCCAGCACCACCTGCCAGGCCTGTCCCTGCTCCGCCGCGCGCTCGATATCCAGACGGATTTGCCGCAGCCGCTGGCGCAGCGTTCCGCGATCGTATTCGCCAGGCCAGGGTTCACTACTGCCGCTGAGGTTGCTGCGGGACAGCAGCCCGCGGCGTGAAAATGCCGCGATCGGCCCCCGATGGCCCAGACGCGTCAGGGTCGCGACGGTGTCCGCCATCGTCAGGCCGGTGCCCATGACCGCGACGCTCGCTTCCGGGGCGATAGTTGCCAGCACGCCCGCTCGCCAGGGGTTAGCGATGAGCGCCGGATGCGTTGCGAACGGCGTCGCCAGCGACGGCAGCGACGGCGGCGGATGGCTGATGGCCAGCACCAGCAGATCGGCCTGCAGCCGACGCCCGCCGTCGGTGACAACTTCACCATGATTAACGCTCAGCGCCTGCTCGCGCAGATGCGTCAGCCGCCCGCCGCTGGCGCGCGCCTCCTCGGCGAAACGCTGGGCGACATAGCGGCCAAACTGACCGCGCTGCGGATAGACCGCGCCGTCTGCCAGCAGGGCATGCGGGTCATCCGCAAAGGCGGGCTGGCTGCGGTACCAGCGATCGAACGCGCCCTCCTCTTCACCGGCAAGCTGCATCCGCGCGGCAGGAACGTTAATCCGATGGCTCGGTTCGGTCGTGGAGTAGGCCACGCCCGCGCCGGGCACCTCGCGCGGCTCCAGCAGCGTGACCCGCACGCCAACCGACGCCAGGCGCAGGAGATGAATCGCCACCGCCGCACCGCTAAATCCGCCGCCGACAATCACCACGTGCGGTTCAGTTTGCATAGCCCACCGCCTTCACAAATCGGTGTAACATACGCGCCTCCTCAGCTTGCGCTGACCTGTTTCACCGGACGCTTATCGCCGCCGATGGTTTCGCCAAACGGGCCGGTATTGACGCTACGCGCCTTCGGCTGATCGTGGCCTGCCAGCGGCAATAGCGGCATGACCAGGTCAGCGAAACGATGGGCTTCTTCCAGATGCGGGTAGCCGGAGAAGATAAAGTTGGTGATACCGAGCGCCTGATATTCACGAATGCGTTCTGCCACCTGCTGCGGATTGCCGACCAGCGCCGTCCCGGCCCCGCCGCGCACCAGCCCCACGCCCGCCCACAGATTCGGCGCAATACGCAGATTGTCGCGCGATCCTTTATGCAGCGAGCTCATGCGCGCCTGGCCGGTGGAGTCCATACGGGCAAAAATTTTCTGCGCCTGGGCGATAGTTTCGTCATCAAGGTGTGAAATCAGCCGATCGGCGGCGGCCCACGCCTCCTCTTCGGTTTCGCGAACAATCACATGCAGACGAATCCCGTACTGCAACGTGCGGCCCCGGGCGGCGGCGCGCTCGCGCACTATCGCCAGCTTTTCGGCCACCAGCGCCGGCGGCTCCCCCCAGGTCAGGTAGGTATCGATTTGATCGGCGGCGACGTCGATGGCTTCCTCAGAGGAGCCGCCAAAAAACAGCGGCGGGCCGTTTTCCTGTACCGGCGGAAACAGCACTTCCGCGCCTTCCACGTGGATATGCTCGCCGTGATAATCCACCTTTTCACCTTTCAGCAGGCGCGAGTAGACATCGAGAAATTCGCGGGTGACCTGATAGCGTTCGCCGTGGCTGAGGAAAATACCGTCGCCTTTGTTCTCCACCGGATCGCCGCCGGTCACCACGTTAATCAGCAGCCGACCGCCCGACAGGCGGTCGAGCGTCGTCGCCATCCTCGCCGCCAGCGTCGGCGGCTGCAGGCCCGGACGAACGGCCACCAGATAGCGCAGGCGGCGGGTCAGCGGCGCCAGCGCCGAGGCCACCAGCCAGGAGTCTTCGCAGCTTTTCCCCGTTGGGATCAGCACGCCGTAATAGCCGAGGCTGTCGGCCGCCAGCGCCACCTGCTGCAGGTAAGGCAAATCAACCGGGCGTCCGCCCTCCGAGGTGCCCAGGTAGCGGCCATCGCCGTGGGTGGGCAGAAACCAGAACACGTTGATTTTATCGTCGGTTTTTTGCGTCATTATCCATTTCCTATATAACCATATCCGATATTTATCGAATAGTTGTTTTAATTTGGTTATATGAGTGTTAGCGATAATCGTGCCAATGGTGAATAAAAAATTAACAGTATAAATTCAGTGAGTTACAAAAAGCCGAACCTTACGCCGCTGTTGCAAATGCCGCAGCCAATGCGTCCGGACTGCGGCATTTGCAACAGACCGGCGAGTTAGCCCTCTGGTTTCCGTCCCCGGCACAGGATAACTTCAGGGCATCAAATACCGGAGGTCACCATGCTGAATCCTGAATTTCCATCCTCTACGCCCGCGCTGATCGACCCGGCGTCAAAAGCGTTTCAGAGCCTGCTGGATAAACTGGCCCCCACCGAGGCGACCGTGCTGATTGTCGGCGAAACCGGCACCGGTAAGGAGGTCGTCGCCCGCTACCTGCATCACCATAGCCCGCGCCGCCACCGGCCGTTTCTGGCCGTCAACTGCGGCGCGCTCAGCGAAAGCCTGGCGGAAGCGGAGCTGTTCGGCCATGAAAAAGGGGCGTTTACCGGCGCGGTACAAGGCCATCCCGGCTGGTTCGAGGCGGCGGAGGGCGGCACCCTGCTGCTCGATGAAATCGGCGAGCTTAGCCTGCCGCTTCAGGTCAAACTGCTGCGCGTTCTGCAGGAGCGCGAAATCACCCGCGTAGGCTCGCGCAAGGCCATTAAGGTGGACGTGCGGGTGATCGCCGCCACCCACGTGGACCTGATGCAGGCCATCCGCGAGCGTCGTTTCCGCGAAGACCTCTACTATCGCCTGAATATCGCCCTCGTCCCGCTGCCGCCGCTGCGCCAGCGTCGCCAGGATATTCCCGTACTGGCGGACCATTTTCTCTCGCTCTACGCCCGCCGCCTGGGCCGCCCGGCTCGTCGTCTGGCCCCGGAGACGCTGGCAAGGCTGATGGAGTACCCCTGGCCGGGCAATATTCGCGAGCTGGAAAACACTCTGCATAACGCGGTATTGCTGAGTAAAGAAGAGGAGATCGGCCCCGCCCAGCTGCGGCTGACGACGCTGAACAATGAGCCCTCGGCGGCGGGCGATAATGAGCTCGACGATTTTATTCGTCGTCAGCTTTCCCTGCCGGGCGAGCCGCTGTGGGAAAGGGTCACCGGGGCGCTGATACGCGGCGCGATGGCCCACAGTGACGATAATCAAAGCCAGGCCGCGGCGCTGCTCGGTATTAGCCGCCACACGCTGCGCACGCAGCTGGCCAATTTTGGCATCATTAAAAGCCGCCGCCGTCAGGAGCCTCTCTTCGGCGCGGCGGTCAACAGCGTCTCTCGCGACCGGGAATTGCGCATCGGCTTCCAGCGCTTCGGCAATCTTGGCATTCTGAAAGCGCGGCAAAGTCTCGAGCAAGCCTTTGCCAGCCGCGGCGTCAGCGTGCTGTGGAGCGAATTCCCCGCCGGGCCGCAGCTGCTGCACGCCCTCGCCTGCGATGAGATCGATTTTGGCACCACCGGCGAAGCGCCGCCGGTTTTCGCTCAGGCGAGTAACGGCGAGCTGGTCTACGTCGCCTGGGAACCGCCCGCTCCGCAAAGCGTGGCGATGGTCGTCCCGCAGCACAGCGACATTCGCACCATTGCCGACCTGCGCGGCAAGCGTATCGCGCTGAATAAGGGCTCTAACGTGCACTGGCTGCTGCTGCATATCCTGGAAGAGGCCGGGCTGGCATTAAACGACGTCAAAGTGGTCTATATTCCGCCGAAATATCCGCTGACCGCCAGCGATTACTTGGCGGTGGACGCCTGGATGATGTGGGATCCGCTGCTCAGCGACGCGGAATATAGCGGCGAATTACGGGTTGTTGCCAGCGGCGAGGGGCGCGTCAATAACCACCAGTTCTACCTGTCGCGCCGCGACTACGCCAGCCGCAATAGCGATATCATGCAGCGCCTGTTAGCCGAGCTGGCGCAGACCGGCCAGTTTATTGACCAGCACCGGGAGCAAGCCGCCGGACTGCTCTCCGCCGAGCTGGGGCTTAACGCCGCCTCTCTGACGCGCGCCTTATCGCGCCGCAGCCATCGTCCGCGGCCGATGGATCTCAACGTGATTCGCGCCCAACAAAGTATCGCCGATCGCTTTTACGCCCTGGGGCTTATCCACAAACCGGTTTCGGTGCGCGAGGCGGTCTGGTACGGCGAAGCCACCAATAGCGATCTCGGCCTGCTGATGCACGTTGATTAGCCGGAAACTGCGAGTCATCTTCCTGATTTCCCTGGCGCCAATAGCCTCATCCGCGCGGCGATGTTACCCTGAAAGGCACTGCAATAAGAGCCTATTTATGAGGATATCCGTGGCCGTTCATCTGTTAATCGTCGACGCACTTAATCTGATTCGCCGCATCCACGCGGTGCAGGGGTCACCCTGCGTCGACACCTGCCTGCATGCGCTTGAACAGCTGGTGGTCCATAGCCAGCCAACCCACGTGGTGGCGGTATTTGATGATGAAGACCGCGGCCACGGCTGGCGACATCAGCGTCTGCCCGATTATAAAGCCGGGCGCGCGCCGATGCCGGAGACCCTCGAAGCGGAAATGCCGGCGCTGCGGGCGGCGTTTGAGCAGCGCGGGTTTCGCTGCTGGGCGCTCAGCGGCAGCGAAGCCGACGATCTTGCCGCGACCCTGGCGGTCAAAGTGGCGCAGGCCGGCCATCAGGCAACCATCGTTTCAACCGACAAAGGCTACTGCCAGCTGCTGTCGCCAACGATCCGCATCCGCGACTATTTTCAGAAGCGCTGGCTTGATGCGCCGTTTATCGCCAAAGAGTTTGGCGTGACGCCGGAACAGCTGCCTGACTACTGGGGGCTGGCGGGCATCAGCAGCTCAAAGGTTCCCGGCGTGGCGGGCATTGGGCCGAAAAGCGCCGCCCAGCTGTTAACCGATTTTCAGGATCTGGAAGGGATCTACGCGCGGCTGGCGGACGTGCCGGAGAAGTGGCGCAAGAAGCTGGAAGAACAGAAAGAGATGGCCTTCACCTGCCGGGACATCGCGCGCCTGCAAACCGATTTACAGCTGGACGGCAACCTGCAGCAGCTGCGGCTGGCCCGGTAGCGCCGGGCCGCGGTGCGCGCGGCTTCCCGGAGGCGATGCTGCGCATCTGTCCGGGCTACCGGCCCGCAGACGGTGAGCGCATTCCCCGGGTCGCGGCTTATGCCTTACCCGGGCTACCGCAGACGGCTGAATACCTGTAGCCCGGGCAAGGTGCGTCAAGCGCCGCCCCCGGGAGCAGAGCGCAGCGTGGCACCATTTCCCCGGAGGCGATGCTGCGCATCTATCCGGGCTACCGGATCGCAGACGGTGAGCGCATTCCCCGGGTCGCGGCTTACGCCTTACCCGGGCTACCGCAGACGACGGTGAGCCCGTAGCCCGGGCAAGGCGCGTCAAGCGCCGCCCCCGGGAGCAAAGCACAGAGGGACAGCCCGTAGTCCGGCTAAGCGCAGCGCAAGCCGGGGAATAACAGCGCCGGGGTATCAGCCCAGCACATCTCCCGGAAGCAGCCGGCAGAAGCCTTCGCTTACGGCATCACTCTTCGATACGCAATCCGTAGGTTTTGAATTTCTCCAGCACGATAGCAATGGCCTCGTCGCCAAGAACCGGCACCGGGTCGGTGATGGCCAGAGTGCTGAGATAAAGCTGCGCCAGCACCTCAACTTCATGCGCCAGCCACAGGGCCTTCTCCAGATTCTCTTCACAAGCGATCAGGCCATGGTGCTGCAGCAGCGTCGCTTTGCGGTTTTTCAGCGCCACGGCCACATGCTCAGACAGCTCGCGGGTACCAAACGTGGCGTAGGGCGCACAGGGGATAGAGTTGCCGCCCGCCGCCGCAATCATATAGTGAATGGCGGGAATGGGACGATTGAGGATCGACACCGCCGTAGAGTGAACCGCATGATTATGTACCACCGCGTGAGCATCAGGCCGCGTCTGATAAGCCGCCATATGAAAACGCCACTCGCTGGACGGCAGTTTGCCCTGTTCATGCTGACCTTCGGCATCGATATACACAATGTGCGCTTCCGTCAGCTTTTCATAAGGAATACCCGTTGGCGTGATCAGCATCCCCCCTTGATAACGCACGCTCACGTTACCGGCGGTTCCCTGATTTAACCCCAGGCGGGTCATTTCCAGGCAGGTATCAATAATCTGCCGGGCCAGTCTATTTCGTTCCATTCTTTACCTCTCTTTATGATGCGCAATGCGACAACAGACGGCTCGCCGGAGATGACGCTCCGACGCTGTTGAATAGCTCAAATAATTACTCACCATCATCATCCCGAATAAGCAGAAAGGAATTTACATCCGCCGGTTCTGTGATTCCTCTCACTTATTTCAGTATAAAAACAACCGTTCATTGATTTTTGCTTTCTGAAAAATGCCCGTTCTTACTAATAGATTTAAAAACGGGCATTTTACTGATAGTTTTAACAACTGCCCGTTTTCCACATAATAAAATAAATCGGTCATCGACCCTGTGGGTTTTACAATTAACTTTCTCAAACGGTCATGTTTTTCTGATTATTAAAGTGATGATAATCACATAAAACCACCGAGTGGATACGAAGTGTGACCGCTATCATATTAAAAGGCTTTTTTAATTTGAAAATGAATTCATGAGTTCACTCCGTGATGTTTATTTCACTGTTGATGTCGTCACAAGAGCTCGCCTGATTTTTGCGGTCTGGTGGGCATAAGCCGGCTGCTGAACACGCTTCTGAACCAATGAGGATGCTATGGGAAACACAACAATACAAACGCAGAGTTTTCGTGCGGTAGAGACAGGGCAAAGCAAGCGCTACATTATTCCCTTCGCCCTGCTGTGCTCGCTGTTTTTTCTTTGGGCGGTCGCAAATAATCTCAACGATATTTTATTACCACAATTTCAACAAGCCTTTACCTTAACCAACTTCCAGGCTGGACTGATTCAATCCGCCTTTTATTTCGGCTATTTCGTCATTCCCATTCCGGCCGGAATTTTGATGAAAAAGTTAAGTTATAAAGCCGGCATTATTACCGGACTGTTCTTATATGCTTTTGGCGCCGCGCTATTCTGGCCCGCCGCTGAAGTTATGAATTACACCTTATTCCTGATTGGCCTGTTTATTATTGCTGCAGGCTTAGGGTGTTTAGAAACCGCGGCAAACCCGTTTGTTACCGTCTTAGGACCAGAAAGCGGCGGTCACTTCCGGCTTAATCTTGCCCAAACGTTTAACTCGTTTGGCGCCATTATTGCGGTGGTTTTTGGGCAAAGTCTCATTTTGTCTAATGTGCCGCATCAATCGCAGGATGTGCTCGATAAAATGGCTCCGGAGCAGCTTAGCGCCTATAAACACAGCCTGGTGCTCTCGGTGCAAACCCCGTATATGATCATCGTCGCGGTTGTCTTACTGGTCGCTCTGTTGATTATGTTGACCAAATTTCCGGCCCTGCAGAGCGACGACCATAGTGACGCCAACCAGAGTTCCTTCTCCGCTTCCCTTGCTCGCCTGGTCCGCGTTCGCCACTGGCGCTGGGCGGTGCTGGCGCAGTTCTGCTACGTCGGCGCGCAAACCGCCTGCTGGAGCTATCTGATTCGCTACGCTATCGAAGAGATCCCCGGCATGACGCCCGGTTTCGCCGCCAACTATCTGACCGGCACGATGGTGTGCTTCTTTATCGGCCGCTTCTCCGGTACCTGGCTCATCAGCCGCTTCGCGCCGCATAAAGTGCTGGCAGCCTATGCCCTGCTCTCGATGATCCTGTGCCTGATTTCCGCTTTCACCGGCGGCCACGTGGGTCTGCTGGCCCTGACGCTGTGCAGCGCCTTTATGTCGATTCAGTATCCGACCATCTTCTCGCTGGGCATCAAAAACCTGGGCCAGGACACCAAATACGGCTCCTCTTTTATCGTCATGACCATTATTGGCGGCGGGATTGTCACCCCGGTGATGGGCTTTGTCAGCGACGCCGCCGGCAACATCCCCACCGCGGAGCTGGTCCCGGCGCTGTGCTTTGCCGTCATCTTCATCTTTGCCCGTTTCCGTTCGCAAACGGCAGCTAACTAAACATTTATCCGAATAACGTGAGGAATCTGGAATGAAAAAAATCAGCTTACCGAAAATTGGCATCCGCCCGGTGATTGATGGACGCCGCATGGGGGTGCGCGAGTCGCTGGAAGAGCAAACCATGAATATGGCGAAAGCCACCGCCGCGCTGATCGCCGAAAAACTGCGTCACGCCTGCGGCGCGCAGATTGAGTGCGTCATCGCCGACAGCTGCATTGCGGGCATGGCGGAATCCGCCGCCTGCGAGGAGAAATTCAGCAGCCAGAACGTCGGCGTCACCATTACCGTGACTCCGTGCTGGTGCTACGGCAGCGAAACTATCGATATGGACCCGCTGCGGCCAAAAGCCATCTGGGGCTTTAACGGCACCGAACGCCCCGGCGCGGTTTACCTGGCGGCAGCGCTGGCAGCCCACAGTCAGAAGGGTATTCCGGCGTTCTCCATTTATGGTCACGACGTGCAGGACGCCGACGACACCTCTATTCCGCCGGATGTCGAAGAAAAACTGCTGCGCTTTGCCCGCGCCGGCTTAGCGGTGGCCAGCATGAAGGGCAAAAGCTATCTTTCCGTCGGCGGCGTGTCGATGGGGATCGCCGGTTCTATCGTCGATCACAACTTCTTCGAGTCCTGGCTCGGTATGAAAGTGCAGGCGGTGGACATGACCGAGCTGCGCCGCCGCATCGACCAGAAAATCTATGATGAAAGCGAGCTGGAAATGGCGCTGGCGTGGGCGGATAAAAACTTCCGCTACGGCGAAGACCAGAACGCGCAGCAGTATAAGCGCAACGCCGAACAGAGCCGCGCGGTGCTGAAAGAGAGCCTGCTGATGGCGATGTGCATCCGCGATATGATGCAGGGCAACAAGAAGCTGGCGGAAAAAGGGCTGGTCGAAGAGTCGCTGGGCTACAACGCCATCGCCGCGGGCTTCCAGGGCCAGCGCCACTGGACCGATCAATACCCTAACGGCGATACCGCCGAAGCGCTGCTCAATAGCTCGTTCGACTGGAACGGCGTACGCGAACCCTTCGTCGTCGCCACGGAAAACGACAGCCTCAACGGCGTGGCGATGCTGATGGGCCACCAGCTGACCGGCACCGCCCAGGTGTTTGCCGACGTGCGCACCTACTGGTCGCCGGACGCGGTTAAACGCGTCACCGGCCAACCGCTCACCGGACTGGCGGAACACGGCATTATCCACTTGATCAACTCCGGTTCAGCGGCGCTGGACGGCGCCTGCAAACAGCGCGATGCGGAAGGCAAGCCAACCATGAAGCCGCACTGGGAAATCAGCCAGCAGGAAGCCGACGCCTGCCTCGCGGCCACCGAATGGTGCCCGGCGATTCATGAATATTTCCGCGGTGGCGGCTTCTCCTCCCGCTTCCTGACCGAAGGCGGCGTGCCGTTCACCATGACCCGCGTAAATATCATCAAAGGCCTCGGCCCGGTACTGCAGATTGCCGAAGGCTGGAGCGTAGAGCTACCGAAAGCGATGCATGACCAGCTGGATGCCCGCACCAACTCCACCTGGCCCACCACCTGGTTTGCGCCGCGCCTGACCGGTAAAGGCCCGTTCTCCGACGTCTACTCGGTGATGGCGAACTGGGGCGCTAACCACGGCGTGCTGACCATCGGCCACGTTGGCGCCGACTTTATCACCCTGGCGTCGATGCTGCGGATCCCGGTGTGCATGCATAACGTAGAAGAGGCGAAAATCTACCGCCCCTCCAGCTGGTCTGCGCACGGGATGGATAGCGAAGGCCAGGATTACCGCGCCTGCCAGAACTACGGCCCGCTGTATAAACGTTAAAAATGCCTGATGGCGCTGCGCTTATCCGGCCTACGGATGATACCGTCCCGTAGGCCGGATAAGGCGTTTACGCCGCCATCCGGCAACGTCTCGGGAGAGATTATGAAGAATGAAGTCATCCTGGTCCTCGACTGCGGCGCCACTAACGTACGGGCGATTGCCGTTGACCGCCAGGGGAACATTATCGCCCGCGCCGCAACGGCCAACGCCAGCGATATCGCCGTGGAGAACAGCGCCTGGCACCAGTGGTCGCTGGAGGCGATCCTGCAACGCTTCGCCGAATGCTGTCGGCAAATTGCCGACCCGCTCTCATCCTGCACGGTTCGCGGCATCACGGTCACCACCTTCGGCGTCGACGGCGCGCTGGTGGATGAACAGGGCAAGCTGCTCTATCCGGTCATCAGCTGGAAATGTCCGCGTACCGCGGCGGTGATGGACAATATCGGCCGCTTTATGCCCGCGCAGCAGCTCCAGCAGATCTCCGGCGTCGGCGCATTTGGTTTCAACACCCTGTATAAGCTGATATGGCTGAAAGAGAACCACCCGCAGCTGCTGGAGCAGGCCCACGCCTGGCTGTTCATCTCCTCGCTTCTCAACCAGCGTCTGACCGGCGAATTCACGACCGATATCACCATGGCGGGCACCAGCCAGATGCTGGATATCCACCAGCGGGATTTCAGCGCGCAGATTCTGCAGGCCACGGGATTGCCGCGCCGCCTGTTTCCCCGGCTCGTTGAAGCGGGCCAGCAGATTGGCACGCTGCGGAGCGATGCCGCGAAAATGCTGGGTTTAGCCGTCGGCATTCCGGTTATCTCCGCCGGGCACGACACCCAGTTCGCGCTGTTTGGCGCGGGCGCGGAGCAGGATGAACCGGTGCTGTCGTCCGGCACCTGGGAAATTCTGATGGTGCGCAGCGCCCAGGTGGACACGTCGCTGCTCAGCCACTATGCGGGCTCCACCTGCGAGCTGGATTGTCAGCCGGGACGCTATAACCCCGGCATGCAGTGGCTGGCCTCCGGCGTGCTGGAATGGATACGCCAGCTGCTGTGGACGCCTGAAACGCCGTGGCAAACGTTGATTGAAGAGGCCCGGGCCCTCCCCCGCGGCGCTCAGAAGGTGAAGATGCAGTGCGACCTGCTATCCAGCCCAACCGCAGGCTGGCAGGGCATAACGCTGAATACCACCCGCGGTCATTTCTACCTCGCCGCGCTGGAAGGATTAGCCGAACAGCTGGCGCGCAATCTGCAAACGCTGCAGCAAATCGGCCACTTCAAAGCCAGCGAGCTGCTGCTGGTCGGCGGCGGCAGCCGCAACGCGCTGTGGAATCAGATCAAAGCCAACAGGCTGGAGATCCCCATTAAAGTACTCGATGACGCCGAAACCACCGTCGCCGGCGCCGCCATGTTTGGCTGGTATGGCGTCGGTGAATTCAGCAGCCCGGAGCAGGCCAGAGCGCAGGTGAGCTACCGGTATCGTTACTTTTACCCGCAAACCGAACCCGAACTGATTGAGGGAGTATGAGATGCTAAAAACGATTTCCCCGTTGATTTCCCCGGACCTCCTCAAAGTGCTGGCGGAAATGGGGCATGGCGATGAGATTATTTTTTCCGATGCCCACTTCCCGGCCCACAGCATGGGCCCACAGGTCGTTCGCGCCGACGGCCTGCGGGTGAGCGACCTGCTGCAGGCGATTATTCCGCTGTTTGAGTTAGACAGCTACGCTCCGCCGCTGGTGATGATGGCCGCCGTGGAAGGCGACGCCCTCGACCCTCAGGTAGAAACGCGCTATCGCGAGGCGCTTTCCGGCCCCGCGCCCTGCCCGGAGATCGCCCGCATCGACCGCTTTGCGTTCTACGAGCGGGCGCAAAAAGCCTTTGCGATCGTTATCACAGGTGAGCGCGCTAAGTACGGGAATATTCTTTTAAAAAAAGGAGTAACGCCGTAATCTCATGCCGGAGCGCCCGTCTGATGCGGGCGCTCAGCGAACGCCAGGGTGAGAAAAATGAAAGCGGCACGACAGCAAGCGATACTAGACCTGCTCATTAACCATAACAGCCTGACCACCGAAGCCTTATCGCTACAGCTTAACGTCAGCAGAGAAACCATTCGCCGCGATCTCAGCGAGCTCCAGTCCCAGGGGAAAGTGCTGCGTAACCACGGTCGGGCAAAAGTCATTCATCGGCAAAGCCGTGACAGCGGCGACCCTTTTCATATCCGTCTGAAAAGCCACTACGCGCACAAAGCGGACATCGCCCGCGAGGCGCTTGCGTGGATAGAAGAGGGGATGGTTATCGCCCTTGATGCCAGTTCCACCTGCTGGTATCTGGCCCGTCAGCTGCCGGATATCAACCTTCACGTCTTTACCAACAGCCAGCCGATTTGCCAGGAGCTCAGCAAGCGAGAGAATATTCAGCTTACCTGCTCCGGGGGTACGCTCCAGCGGAAATACGGCTGCTACGTCAGCGCGTCGCTTATCTCACAGCTCAAAGCGCTGGAGATCGACCTGTTCATTTTTTCCTGCGAGGGCATCGACAGCGACGGCGCGCTCTGGGACTCAAATACGGTGAACGCCGAGTTCAAATCGCTGCTGCTTAAGCGAGCGTCGCAATCGTTATTGTTGATTGATAAGAGCAAATTTAATCGTTCAGGGGAGGCGCGGATCGGCCATCTGGATGATGTAACGCATATCGTTTCGGACGTGTCGCAGTCGTAACGGCTATTGCAGCGCCGGATAGCGGCTTAACACCCTATCCGGCCTACAGATCAAACTAGCGTTCGTCGCGGCGACCGCCGACGGCAGCCCACAGGCGGCGAACGTGAACCGTCACCTCTTCGCGATCGTGATACAGCTGGCGCGCCTGGATTTGCGCGTTGATGCCGTGCTCGTCCAGCTGTTCCTGAATATAGGCCAGGTTGCGCGACAGCTCTTCGTAGCGTTTTTTCATCGGCAGCTTCAGGTTAAAGATGGTTTCCCGGCACCAGCCGTTCACCAGCCACTGCGCCATCAGCGCCGCCACTTTCGCCGGTTTCTCCACCATATCGCACACCATCCACGAAATGTTGTTGCGCGTCGGGCGATACTTGAAGCCATCTTCACGCAGCCAGGTCACCTGGCCGGTATCCATCAGGCTTTGCGCCATCGGACCGTTATCCACCGAGGAGACCCACATATTGCGTTTCACCAACTGATAGGTCCAGCCGCCGGGACAGGCGCCGAGATCCACCGCGTACATACCGTTCGCCAGACGCTCGTCCCACTCATCCGCCGGAATAAAGACGTGAAACGCCTCCTCCAGCTTAAGGGTCGAACGGCTCGGCGCATCGGACGGGAACTTGAGGCGCGGAATGCCCATATAGAACGGCGAGTTGTTGTTAGACAACGAGTAACCGGTATAGCAGCAGCCGGGGGCGATAAAGAACACGTGGACCACCGGACGCTTTGGCGTTTCATAGTTGGTCAGCACGCCCGCTTCGCGCAGCGCCGCGCGCAGCGGTACCGTAAACTTGCGGCAGAACTTCATCAGCTCTTTGCTTTCGTTGGTATCGGCCACTTCAACGCGCAGCTCGCCGCCCTTCTCCACCACGCCCTGCAGCATACCGACGATCGGGGAAATCCGGTCTTCCGGCGGCAGGTCGCGCAGGAGTTCGCCAACCACAAACATCTGGCGGGCAAACACCAGCGAGCTGAACGGCAGTTCGCGCACCAGCTTTTCGCCATCTTCGGCCTGGTAGCACTCAAAAATCACATAGCCGGAGTCGTCTTTGACCCGGGCAAAACCAAACACCTCAAGGCGCGAGGCCTTATCGGTAATTTCTGCTGCGCACTCTTTCTCAAACCCAGGGCGACAATAGAGGACAACTTTATTCATGAACAACGCCCTTACGTTTCAGACGAATTGCACCAATTAACATTAATATCCAACCGGCGAGGAAGCAGACGCCCCCAACCGGCGTAACGAACGCCCACAGGCGTAAATGCGAGAGCGCCAGACAGTAGAGGCTGCCGCTAAAAAGAACGGTACCGAGCGCCATAAAGACGCTGCTCCAGTAAAACCAGATGCTGATGCGGCGCTGCATCGCCACCGCCAGGCCAAAAATAGCCAGCGTATGGAAAGCCTGATACTGCAGGCCGGTGTGGATCCAGCCCATTTCCGCAACGCCCATCGTTTTACTTAAAACGTGCGCGCCAAACGCGCCCAAAGCCACAAAGATAAAACCGCTTATCGCGGCGAATATCAGCATAAAACGGCTGGTCATGTGTTTACCCTACGATGATTTATTGTTCATAACGAAAGCGAAATTTTTCTTGTTCATTAGCCGCTTTTGCCAGAATCCACTGGCGGAAGGCGGCTATTTTACCCAGTTCTGCCTGACTGTCATGACAAACGAGATAAAACGCATTCTTACTGACCAGAACATCATTAAACGGGCAGACCAAACGGCCCGCCTCAATCTCGGACTGCGCCATCACATTGTTGGCCAGCGCGACCCCCTGTCCATGGATTGCCGCCTGCAGCACCATTGCGCTGTGGCTAAATATAGGTCCCTGTTGAACATTAATATGGTTTAGACCTAACTGGCGGGTATAAGTTTGCCAGTCGCGGCGGGAAGCATCGTGCAACAGGGTATGTTGCGCCAGATCGGCAGGCGTTTTCAACGCTTTATCGCCGGTGAGCAACAGCGGTGAGCACACCGGGAGCAGATATTCGGCGTACAGCTTTTCCACCCGCAGCCCCGGCCAGTTGCCGCGGCCGTAAAAAATCGCCACGTCGACATCGTCGGCCAGCTTATCCTCCTGACGGTCCACGGCCTGGATCCTGACGTCGATTCCCGGATAAGCTGAGTTAAAGCTTGTGAGCCTTGGCACCAGCCACTGAATGGCAAAACTGGGGAGCATACTGACGGTTAAGGCCCCTTTTGCGCTTCGGGCCTGAAGCTTGCGGGTCGCTTCGGTGAGCTGCGAGAAAATCTCTTTGATATCCTGAAAATAGCTCTGCCCCTCCTCCGTCAAAAGAAGAGAACGATTGCGTCGACGGAACAGCTTGAGGCCGAGGAAATCCTCCAGGGACTTGATTTGGTGGCTGACTGCGGCCTGCGTCACAAAAAGCTCATCGGCGGCGCGAGTGAAGCTAAGATGGCGGGCGGCTGCATCAAAAACACGTAATGCATTCAGAGGTGGCAAACGCTTGGACATAGTTATTCTGGCTTAGATGTTAAGGCAATTTAACAAACAGGAAACAATAGTTAACCTATTAGTTTTTTTTATCTGAGCTATTATAATTTGTCCGTTGAGCTTCTACCAGCAAATACCTATAGTGGCGGCACTTCCTGAGCCGGAACGAAGAGCTTTTTTTGGAATGCGTGTTCCAACAAGCTTTTGGCTTACGGTTGTGATGTTGTGTTGTTGTGTTTGCAATTGGTCCGGGTTTGCGGACCATGGTAGCTCAGCTACCCCTTTTCACTTCCTGTACATTTACCCTGTCTGTCCATAGTGATTTAATGTAGCACCGCACTGCGCGGTGCTTTTTTTTGCCTGCTATACCGAAATCACTTATCCAGCTCGCCCAGCTGTTTTACGTCAGAACGGTTAATCTGCTGCTTGTTACCCCAGGCATCTTTGTACGAAATCATGCCAGTATCATTATCCGTTTGCGGTTTGCCGTCGGTCACGATGGTGCGCCCATCGTTGGTATGCATCACGTAGTTGGAGGAGCAGGCGCTCAGGCCAAAGGTCAGCACACAGGCAGAAATAATTGCGGCAGTCTTATTCATTTTCATCTTTCTCTCCTTTCGACTATTTATACTGTTTATGATTCGTTCTGTACCAGGTTAAAACGCAAACCCAACACTATTCAGCATAACTATCTTTTACCCACCCGAAGTCATATTCAGAAAATTCCAGTCGTTAGCAGAAACCTTGTATCACCCGCCGATTTGCGCGACGATCCTGATATCGATACGAGGAATCTCATGAACGCATTCAACCCCGTCCAATTTCGCGCCCAGTTCCCGGCGCTGGCCGACGCCGGCGTCTATCTTGATAGCGCCGCGACAACCCTCAAACCGCTGGCGGTCATTGAGGCCAGCGACCAGTTCTATCGACTTAGCGCCGGTAACGTCCACCGCAGCCAGTTCGCCACCGCCCGTCAGCTAACCGAACGCTATGAAAACGCGCGCGAACGGGTGGCGACGCTGCTCAACGCCCCTTCCGGCCAGGATATCGTCTGGACGCGCGGCACCACCGAAGCCATTAATATGGTGGCGCAGAGCTACGTGCGCCCGCGCCTGAAACCCGGCGATGAGATTATCGTCAGCGAAGCAGAGCATCACGCCAACCTGGTGCCGTGGTTAATGGTTGCCGGGCAAACCGGCGCGCGGGTGGTGAAGCTGCCGCTGGCGGGCAACCGCCTGCCGGACGTGGCGGCGCTTGGCGCGCTTATCACGCCGCGCAGCCGGGTGCTGGCGATTGGCCAGATGTCCAACGTCACCGGCGGCTGTCCGGATCTGGCGCTGGCAATACGCCAGGCCCGCGCTGCCGGGATGGTGGTGATGGTCGACGGCGCGCAGGGAGCGGTACATTTCCCGGCGGACGTCCAGGCGCTGGATATCGACTTTTATGCTTTTTCAGGCCATAAGCTCTACGGGCCGACCGGCATCGGCGCGCTGTATGGCAAAAGCGAACGGCTGGCGGAGATGTCGCCGTGGCTCGGCGGCGGAAAAATGATTACCGAAGTCACCTTCGATGGCTTCAAAACCCAGCCCGCCCCCTGGCGCTTCGAGGCGGGAACGCCCAATATCGCCGGGGTGATCGGCCTGAGCGCGGCGCTGGAGTGGCTGGAGGAAACGGACATCGCGCAGGCGGAAAACTGGAGCCGCGGCCTGGCGACGCTGGCGGAAGACGAGCTGGCGAAACGTCCGGGCTTCCGCTCCTTCCGCTGTCAGGACGCCAGCCTGCTGGCGTTTGATTTTGACGGCGTTCACCATAGCGATATGGTGACGCTGCTGGCTGAGTCGGGGATCGCGCTGCGCGCCGGTCAGCACTGCGCCCAGCCGCTGCTGGCGGCGCTTGGCGTAAGCGGCACGCTACGGGCCTCCTTCGCGCCTTATAACACGCAAGACGATGTCTACGCGCTGGTGCACGCCGTGGACCGCGCGCTGGAAATACTGGTGGATTAATGACGACTTCTCACCCTTTTGGTACCCGCATCACCGAGGCATCTCTACGGCAGACCTTTACCCCGCTCAGCCAGTGGGAAGATAAATACCGCCAGCTGATTTTACTGGGTAAGCAGCTTCCCGCGCTGCCGGACGACCTGAAAGCGCGAGCCAAAGAGATTGCCGGGTGTGAAAACCGCGTCTGGCTGGGGCAAGTCGTTGACGCCGAGGGCAAGCTGCATTTCTTCGGCGATAGCGAAGGCCGCATCGTGCGCGGCATGCTGGCGGTGCTGTTGACCGCCATAGAAGGCAAAAGCGCCGCTGAGCTGCTGGCGCAGGATCCGCTGGCGCTATTTGATGCGCTGGGGCTGCGCGGCCAGCTGAGCGCCTCGCGCAGTCAGGGGCTCAGCGCCCTGAGCGAAGCGGTGCTCGCCGCCGCCCGCGAGGTTGAGGTTTAAGCTTATCCCGGGGGCGGCGCTTGACGCGCCTTGCCCGGGCTACGGGTTCGTGCGGTTTTGTCGCCCGGACAGGTGCGCAGTTTTGTAGCCCGGGTAAGGCGCCTGCGCCGCGACCCGGGAATTTACGCCGTCTGCCGCTCCGCCTTCGCCAGCATTTTCTTCAGCGCGTGGGAGACGGCGACAAAACCAAAGGTCGCGGTCACCATCGTCGCGGCGCCAAAGCCGGATGCGCAGTCCATTCGCTTCGGCCCCTCCGCGGTGCTTTTCATCGCACAAACGCTGCCGTCCGCCTGCGGATAAACCAGCGCTTCGGTGGAAAACACGCAATCCACGCCGAGCTTACCTTTGCTGTTCTTCACCACCCCAAACTGGCTCTTCAAACGCTCACGCAGCTTTGCCGCCAGCGGATCCTGGATGGTTTTCGCCAGATCGGCGACCTGAATTTGCGTCGGATCGATTTGCCCGCCCGCGCCGCCGGTGGTCACCAGCGGAACCTTATGGCGACGACAGTAAGCGATTAGCGCCGCTTTCGGGCGCACGCTGTCGATGGCGTCAATCACGTAGCTAAAACCAACGCCAAGATACTCGGCGACGTTTTCCGGGGTGACAAAATCGTCCACCACCGTGACCCGGCACTCGGGGTTGATCAGGCTAATACGCTCCGCCATCACCTCGGCCTTCGCCAGGCCAACGTTGCCGCCAAGGGCGTGGATCTGGCGATTGGTGTTGGTCACGCAGACATCATCCATATCGATCAGGGTAATCGCGCCAATTCCGGTTCTCGCCAGCGCTTCCGCCGCCCATGAGCCTACGCCGCCGATGCCGACCACGCAGACGTGCGCGTCGGCAAAACATTGCAGCGCCTTTTCACCATATAAACGCGCCGTGCCGCCAAAACGCTGGCGCCAGGCATCGCTGATTACAACAGACATAAAACCTCAGAATTAGTGGACATTCCCGGGTCGCGGCGCAAGCGCCTTACCCGGGTGACAAAATCAGCCGTAGCCCCGGTAAGCGCAGCGCGACCGGGGAAAAGAACCGGCGTACTAGCCGCTAAAGACGTTGCCCGCGCCCGGGGCGTTTTTCAGCACCCATACGCGGCCGTAGTGGTTATACCAGCCGGCACGATGCCCGGCATCCGGGCCAATGCCCTGGTAAATATCGAAGTGCTGGCCTTTAATCGCCCCGCCAACATCGAGAGCCACCATTAAACGCAGCTCGTACTGGCCGTTAAACTTGCCGTTATTATCCAGCAGCGGCACCTCCGCCAGCAGCGTGGTGCCGGCAGGAACAATGGAACGGTCGGAAGCCACCGATGCCCGGCCGATCAACGGCACCGCGCTGGCGCCTTTCACCGGCGCAAAAGACTGCGGTTTAAAGAAGACGAACGACGGGTTCTGCTCCAGCAGCTCGCGCACTTCCGCCTCGCTGTGTTTTTCGCCCCATTCGCGGATCGCCTGCATCGACATATCTTCGCGCTTCACTTCGCCGCGGTCGATCAGCACTTTACCGATGCTGTAGTACGGCCAGCCGTTTTTCCCGGCATAGCTGAAGAAGTTCAGCGGCGAGCCGTCGCCAAAGTCAATGTAGCCGCTGCCCTGCACGTCCATGATGAAGTTATCCATCAGCGAGTTGCTGTAGGCCAGAATGTAGTTGTCGCTCAGGGCCCCGGCGTAGATGCTGGCGCGGGACGGCAGCTTGCCGCGCTTCGGCGGCATCCGGTAAATCGGGTACTGGAACTCGCCCTGGCGAGTATGGCGCGCCTGCACCACCGGCGTGTAGTAGCCGGTAAACTGGACGTTACCGTAGTTATCCGTCCCCTGCATCTGCCAGGCGTCGATACCAAACTGGCTCAGCGTGCGGGTGTCGCCGCCGGAACGCAGCCACTCCTGAATCGCATTGTAGACGTTGCTCTGGCTGGTGTAGAGACGCGGAGAGGCGCTACGAATCTGTCTCACCTGCTCGGAGAAATCGCCGGCGTTGATCGGCGAGCCGACCGCATCAGGCTGGTTAACCAGTGAAAACGGCTGGGTGAGTTTACCTTCATTATACTGCTGACCGCGATCGGTCGGTTTTGAGGAACAGGCGGCCAGCATTGCCAGCATTGCGCCTGTTACTGCGTATTTTGCCCAACGTCCTTTCATGGTATCTCTTCTTTATGCTGCTAAGCCCGGGTGCGTGATGAAGATAACAAACCCCCAGGGCTAATGAAATGCGCTTAGGCACCGCAAAGGCAGTTTTGCGCAAAAAATAGGCTGGAAGTGATTCTATATGCACCATTTTTTACAAAATTGATGATTTCTGCCAAAAAGGGTTGCATCAAAACGTTAGCGGAGTATAGTGCGCTTCCACGGACGCGGGGTGGAGCAGCCTGGTAGCTCGTCGGGCTCATAACCCGAAGGTCGTCGGTTCAAATCCGGCCCCCGCAACCAACATCATAAACACCCTCAAGGGTGTTTTTTTGTTTCTGCGCTGCGCAAAATCTTATGCCTGATTCAGGGAACGGCGCAGCGCCGCTCCCCGGCCCTTTTTCAGCCCTTCGGCAACACAATATTGCTCGCCGCCAGCATGCCCATCTCGTGATACATCGCGCAGGCCGCTTCCACGATCGGCATCGCCAGCGCCGCGCCGCTGCCTTCGCCCAGGCGCATCCCCATGTTGAGGTAGGGTTCCAGCTCGAGATGCATCAGCGCCGTACGCGCCCCCTTCTCCGCCGAATAGTGGGACGGGATCAGATAGGGTTTCACTTCCGGCGCAATTCGGCACGCCGCCAGCGCCGCCGCGTAGGAGAGGAAGCCATCGAGCAGCACCGGCAGGCCGCAGGAGGCCGCGCCCAGCATCACGCCCGTCATCCCCAATAAATCAAAACCGCCCACTTTCGCCAGCACGTCGAGACCATCGTTCGGGTCAGGCCGGTTGACGGCGATAGCCCGGCGCACCACTTCCACTTTATTAGCGACCTTCGCCAACGGCAGATTAGCGCCAATCCCGACCACCTCCTGGGCATCGCTGCCGGTCAGAACGCTGACAATCGCCGCCGCCGGGGTGGTATTGGCCATTCCGAGCTCCCCGACGCCAAACAGGGTGACGCCATCCTGCGCCAGCCCTCGGGTATAGCGCATCACCTCCAGCAGCAGCTCTTCCGCCTGGCCGCGGCGCATTGCCGGACCGACGGCGATATTGCCGCAGCCGCGCGCCACGCGCATGTTGATAACGCCCGGTATCAGCTCAGCATCGATCCCGACATCAATCACGTGCATTTTCGCGCCCGCCTGCGCCGCCAGCACGCAAACGCCGGTTTTGCCCAGCGTCATATTCGCCGCCTGGATGGCGGTCACCGCTTTCGGCGAGATGGCGACCCCTTCGTCCCACACGCCGTGGTCGGCGCACATCACCAGCAGCGCCTTCTTTTTCACCTGCGGCACGCCGTCAAGACCGGGCATGCCCGCCAGCTGTACGGCAAGATCTTCAAGGCGTCCAAGGCTTCCGGGCGGCTTCAGCAGGCCGTCGATATGAAGCCGGGCGCGCGCCATCGCGCTTTCATCAGGTGCCGGGATCGCGCCCAGTAGAGAGGTTAAGCTTTGCATAGAGGTTCTCGTCTTGTTGGCTGGCTCATGGCAGAGCCAGCAGGAAGAATAACGCCCGGTACGGCGCGCCTGGCCTATTTGATTTTTACGCCAATGCCCGACACCACCAGCCACACCTCGTCCGCCGCCGCCGCCAGGCGCTGGTTGACGCGCCCGGCGATGTCGCGGAAATGGCGGGCCAGACGGTTTTCCGGCACAATCCCCATCCCCACTTCGTTGGTCACCAGCACCACGCGGGCCGGGCAGCGCTGGCAGGCGGCAATCAGTACCGCGATTTCGGCGTCGATCGCCCGCTCCATCGCCGCATAATCCCAGTCGTCCGGCGCGCTGTCGCCCCCAAGCGCAAACAGCAGGTTGGTTACCATGGTGGTGATGCATTCCAGCAAAATCGCCTCCTCCGGGGCGATATCCGGGGTGATCAGTTCATCAAGCTGCTGCCAGCGCTCGGCGGTGCGCCAGTGCGCGGGCCTGCCGTCGCGGTGGTGCTGGATCCTCGCCGCCATCTCGTCATCAAAGATCTGCGAGGTGGCGATATAGAGTACCTGCGGCGCACGGGCGATCAGCGCTTCGGCATGGCGGCTTTTACCGCTGCGCGCCCCGCCGGTCACTAAAGTCAGCATACGGGCTCCTGATGTTGGCGCATGATGGCGTAGATTTTTTCAATATCAATATGCTGACGCATCGCGTCCGCCAGCAGATCGAACTGGCGAGATTTATACTGCGCATACTCGAAATCGCTATCCAGCGCCGCCAGCCCTTTACGCTGGCGCAGGCCGTTAACCAGCGCGCGGGTAAATGCATCGCTATCGAACAGGCCGTGCAGATAGGTGCCAAACGCCAGGCCGTCATCGCTGACCGCGCCGTCCGCCACGCTCAGGCCGCCTTTATGTAATTGCATCAGCGAACGGCAGCCGTCGCGCAGCTCGGTTTCGCCCATATGAATTTCGTAGCCGCTTACCGCCAGCCCCGCCGTTGCCGCCAGCCACGCCGGCAGCGCCGGAGCCAGAGTCGCCGTTACCTGGGTGGTCGTTTTGCTGTGCGCAAAGTGGGTGACGGTATTGAGCAACCCCAGCCCCGGCTGGGTGCCAAGCCCCGACTCCACCTCATCAATAATGGTTTCGCCGAGCATCTGGTAGCCGCCGCAGATCCCCAGCACCGGTACGCCCTTACGCCGGGCCTGCAGTACCGCGTGCGCCATGCCGCTCTCACGCAGCCAGCCCAGGTCGCCGAGCGTATTTTTACTGCCCGGCAGGATAATCATATCCACGCCCGCCAGCTCCTGGGGCTGGCGAACATAGCGGACGCGGACGTCCGGCTGCGCCGCCAGCGCGTTGAAATCGGTAAAATTGGCGATGTGCGGCACCTGAATCACGGCAATCTCAATATCACGCCTGTCGGTACGCAGATATTTACCTTTTTGCAGCGCGACGCCGTCCTCATCTTCAAGATCGACGTCCAGCCACGGCATGACGCCGAGCACCGGGACGCCGGTGAGCGCTTCTATCTGCTCGATCCCGGAATACAGCAGCGCCACGTCGCCGCGAAATTTATTGATAATCACCCCTTTGACCCGCGCGCGCTCGCGATCGTGCAGCAGCGCGAGCGTGCCGTAGATGGAGGCGAATACGCCGCCGCGATCGATATCCGCCACGAGGATCACCGGGCACTGGGCCATCTCGGCCATGCCCATATTGACGATGTCGCGATCGCGCAGGTTGATCTCCGCCGGACTGCCCGCCCCTTCCAGCACCAGCACATCATGTTCGGCGGCAAGGCTGTTATAAACCGCGAGGATCTGTTCGCGCAGGCGCGGCTTGTACTCGTGATAGCTCACCGCGTCCATATCGGTCGCCACTTTGCCCATCAGCACCACCTGCGCTTTGCGGTCGCTGGTTGGCTTAAGCAGCACCGGGTTCATGCGCACATCCGGGGTAATGCCCGCCGCTTCGGCCTGGAAAATCTGCGCGCGGCCCATCTCTTTGCCATCCGGCGTGATACCGGAATTAAGCGCCATATTCTGCGATTTAAAAGGCGCGGTTCGCTGCCCGTCCTGATAAAAGATGCGGCACAGCCCCGCGACCAGCACGCTTTTGCCGACGTCGGAAGCGGTGCCCTGTAACATAATTGCCAGCGTCATGACGCCTCCTTCATCGCGTTGCTTCGCATCCGCGTAAAAAATTCTTCTTCGGTTTTACACAGCGGCAGCCCGAGCTGCGCGTGCAGTTTCACCAGCCACGGCTGGGTTAGCCCGGCCTGGGCCATCAGTTCGCTGCGGGCAAACACCTCCCCGGGTTCGCCGTGCGCCAGCACTTCGCCGCGGCGTAACACGTAAACCGCATCGCTGATTTCATAGATCAGATCGATGTCGTGGCTGGAGATCGCCACGTGGTTGCCCCGATCGGCAATGCGCTTAATGATGTCGATCATCTGCGCGCGCCCCGAGGGATCGAGCCCCGCCGTAGGCTCGTCGAGCAGTAAATAGCGCGCCTGCAGCACCAGCGCGCCGGCTATCGCCACGCGCTTTTTCTGCCCGTGGCTCAGGCACTGAATCGGCTGGTGACGAAACCCCTGGGCATCGACGAGAGTCAGGGCATCGTCCACCCGGCGGGCAATTTCCTCTTCCGCAACCCCCAGGTTACGCAGGCTAAAGGCGATATCGCTGTCGATATCGGTATAGAAAATCTGCTGGTCCGGGTCCTGAAAAACGGTCGCCACCTGCTGACGCAGCGCCAGCAGGCCGCGTTTGCTGTAGTCCAGCGGTTTTCCCTGCCACAGCACCGCCCCGCTCTGCGGGCGCAGCAGACCGCTCAGGTTCATAAACAGCGTGGATTTTCCGCAGCCGTTCGCCCCCACCAGTCCGGTCACCGCGTGACGGGAAAAATCCAGCGTCAGCCCCTTCAGCACCGGCTCGTCCTGATAGCGAAACCAGAGATCGGTCGTGGCAAGCATACTTATCCTTAGAGGTGAAAGTCACCCTGATACAGTTTGATATCCAGCGTGGTGCTCATCTGCTGGTAGCGGATCATCACCCGGGTAAACAGCAGCCCTACCAGCATCGCCAGCGAACGATAGCCCTTCGGCACGCTACGGTAGCCAAAACGTAATGTTTGCGCACGATGAATCGCCAGCGCTTCGTCTAACAGAATAAAAATAAAGCGCCAGGTCAGCAGGATTTGCTCGGTCAGCAGCCGCGGCACCCGCCCGCGCTTGAGCAGCACAATAAGCTGCGGGAACGGCAGATTCAGCACCAGCCAGAAGGTAGAGGCCAGCGCCGCCAGGCTGCGCCAGAAGGTCTGATTGGCGGTCGTCAGCCCCTCTGACGTGATACCCAGCCAGACGCTGCCCAGCGGCAGGCTCACCAGCAGATCCTGCGGATTGCGGCTGACGCTAAACAGAATGGTCAGCACGCCGATCAGCAGGAAGCCAAACGGCAGCGCCATCCAGCGGCACCAGCGCCACGGCGAGACCCGCAGCAGCCAGCAGGTTAAGGCGGCAATCAGCGCCATTTCGATACCCTGCCCCAGCGGAGGCAGGGTAAAGGCCAGCACCATCAGCAGCAGCCAGAACAGGAACTTGCGCTCCGGCGCGACGTGAAACCAGCGGCTCTGATAGCTAAGTCGGTCAAACCCGGTCATCACGGCGCTGTCTGCCTTTGCTGTAGCCCAGAATATAGAAAATCACCGCCGCGCCGAGGGAGCCCTGGAGCGTAAACAGCAGGCTCTCAATTTCTCCACTCGCCGGTTCGTACAGCGGCTGGAACCACGGCTCATAATGCGGCGCGACCACCTGAATCTGGCTCTCCGCCTCGCCGTCCGAACCGCCAAACTCGCCGCCGTGATCGACAAAGAACGGCAGGATCACCAGCGCCACCACCATGGCTAACAATATCAGCGTCTTTTTCATGTTAATGCCCCTGTGCGGTAATCAGCTGACGTTTGGTCAACTGGTCGTAGATCATGACGGTTAACAGTCCTTCAGCAATGGCGATCGGGATCTGGGTCAGGCAGAAGATCCCCATAAACTTGACGATCGATCCGGTCGCGCCGGCGGTCGGATCCGGGAAGGCCACGCCGAGCTGTACGGAGGTGACAAAGTAGGTCACCAGATCCGCCAGCATCGCACAGAGAAACACCCCGACATCGCGGCGAATGCCCGCGCGGCAGGCCATTTTCCACACCATATAGCCGACCACCGGCCCGATTACCGCCATCGACATCCCGTTCGCGCCGAGCGTCGTCAGCCCGCCGTGCGCCAGCAGCAGCGCCTGGAACAGCAGCACGATGGCGCCAAGGATCGCCACCACTCCCGGCCCGAAGAGAATCACCGCCAGGCCGACGCCGGTCGGGTGCGAACAGCTACCGGTCACGGAAGGAATTTTCAGCGCCGACAGCACAAAAATAAACGCCCCGCACAGCGCCAGCAGCACCTTCTGGTTGTTATCTTCCTGCACGATGCGGCGCAGGCGCACCAGCCCGTACCACAGGCAGGGTAAAAACAGCAGCCACCATGCCAGGGCCCACATCGGCGGTAAAAACCCCTCCATAATGTGCATCGCGAAAGCCTTTTCGGGTACCACTATCAGCAATAGCGCCGCAGCTAACCCGCTGAAAGACAGCTGTTTTAGCTGTTGTTCAAGTTTCATTCTGCATACTCCCACTGTTTATTGACCAGAATGGTCGAGAAATAGGGCAGCGGCTGGTCGTCGCTGACGTCACGGAGATGGCGCCAGCACTGCTCGCCCGGCAGCGTGGCTTCGGACATCATCAGCGCGGCATCCAGCAGACCGTTTTTCGCCAGCAGCGCTTTGATGCGGGGAAACCGCCCGTACACTTTCATCAGCACCAGGCTTTCATGCTGGCGCAGCGCCTGCTCGATTTCCGTTTCCGGCGCGGTGCAGGAGATCACCGCCAGCGACTGCTGCTCCATGGCCAGCGGCGTTTGCGAACGCGCGGCAATGGCGGCGAAAGAGGTGACGCCGGGAACAATCTCCAGCCACTCCGGGCTGCCGATACGCTGGAGTAAGAACACCCAGGTGCTGAACAGCATGGCGTCGCCGAGGGTAATAAACCCGACCTGCTTGCCCGCCTCCACTTCCTGCACCAGCGCGGCGGCGACCTCATCCCATACCGCCTCTTTTTCCGCGCTGTCGGCGCTCATCGGGAAATGGCAGCAGCGCACTTCGGTCCGTTCGCCGATATACTCCCGCACGATGGAGAGCGCGAGGCTGTCGCCGCCTTTACGTCCGGCGGGCGCGTAGAGAATGTCCAGCTTGCCCAGCACCCGCGCCGCGCGCACAGTGATCAGGTCGGCGGCGCCAGGGCCGGTACTCAGGGCATACAGTTTGCCGCTCATGCCGCCTCCTCCATCGCCAGGCTCAGCGCCTGCTGCAGGTGAGCGACGAACATTGCGCGCACCGCCGGATTCTCTCCCAGCCCGTTCAGCCACGGCGTCGCCGTGATACCGGCGGCGTTGAACAGCGTTTTCCAGGAGTCCTCTTCGTCCGAGGCCATATCGTTAATGGCGTGATCGCCGGCCACCAGCATCAGCGGCATCAGGTGCACGCCCTTCACCCCCTGCCGGCGCAGGCTGTCGATAAGAATATCGACTTCCGGATAGCTCTCGACCGCGCCGACCCGCGCCGGAAACCCCTTCGCCGTCATCATATGGTCCAGACAGGCGTAGGCGGCGAAAGCGTGATGGCTGGCGCCGTGGCCCATAAAGACCACCGTTTCATCGGCGGCAATCGGCGGCATCTGCTGGCGCAGCGCCTGCATCAGCTGGACATAATCATTATGGCTGCTCAGCAGCGGCGCCCCCAGCGTCAGGCGGAGGAACAGCGGGCGCAGGCTTTGCACTTCACGGACGATCTTTTCATATTCATCGCCGTTGATAATGTGCAGCGACTGAATCGCCACATCCTGGTAGCCCTGCTCGGCCAGCTTCTGCAACGCCTGCAGCGGCGTATCAATCTCGATACCGTCGCGCTGCTTGAGCTTGCGGATAATCATCCCGGAGGTGAAGGCGCGAAAGGTGTCGCGGTCCGGGCAACTGGCCGCCAGCTCGCGCTCGCAGGCGACGATATTCTTTTCACATGTGTCGGGATAGCTGGTGCCAAAACTGACCACCAGAAGCGCTTTTTTCATTTCGGACTCCTTAAGCAGCGGCCAGCCAGCGCGCTAAGCGCCGGGCAAAGGCAGCCTGACTTTCCAGTAATTCTTCACCGGTCACCAGCGGTGCCGGGCGCGTAATCACGATGCAGGGGATACCGGCATCCAGACAGGGTTGTACTTTTTCCTGATAGCCGCCTTCGGCGCCGGAGGCCTTGGTGATCACCACATCGGCCCGGCACTGGCGGTAGAAAGCGGCGTTGAACTCGGCGCTGAACGGCCCGCACAGGGCGAAGATCTCGCCAACGCCGAACCCCAGTCCGGCGCACTGGGCGATGACATCGGCGACCGGCAACACCCGGGCCAGCAGCGTTTTTTCGCCTAATCCCGCCCGCCAGCGCGCCAGATCTTTGCTTCCGGTGGTGAGCAGCACGCGCTGGCCGAAGCGCCGCGCCACCTCGCAGGCCTGTTCAATGCTCTCCACGGTATAGAGCAGCGGATGCGTCAGGCCGCTCAGCTGTTCAGGGCGCTGATAGCGGCTCAGCAGCACGCCGGCGGTTTCGCAGGCCCGGACGATATTGCGGCTCACCGCTTCGGCGTAGGGGTGCGAAGCATCGATCACCCAGCGGGTCCGGTTAGCCTTCAGCCAGGCGATCATCTCCTCCAGCTCGAGACGCCCGCAGCGCACCTGGCCGCGAATGTCTCCCGCCAGCTGCTGGCCGGTGGGCGTCGCCACCGACAGGGTGTATTTAACCTGCGCCGCGTCAAGCTGCTGGCACAGCGCCCGCGCGTCGCTGGTTCCGCCCATCACCAGCACCTCGCCGTGGCTCACAGCACGTAGCCTCGTGGGGTGATCATCAGGCCATCCTGGATATACGTCGCTTTGTTGCCAACGATCACCAGGCTGGTCATATCGACCGGTGCAAAATCCATCTCCCCCAGGGTGGTCAGCCATTTCTCCTGTTTTTTACGTCCGGCGGACTTCACGACCCCCACCGGAGTCTGCGCGCTTTTGCTGGCCGACAGCAGCTCAAAGGCGCGCGCCAGATGGCCCTCGCGGCCGCGGCTGCGCGGATTGTAAAAACAGATCACGAAGTCGGCTTCCCCGGCGGCGACAATACGCTTTTCAATCACCGGCCACGGTGTCAGCAGGTCGCTGAGGCTGATATGGCAGAAGTCGTGCATCAGCGGCGCGCCCAGCAGCGAGGCGGCGGCGATGCTGGCGGTCATCCCCGGGATCAGGCGGACTTCCACATCCAGCTTCTGCTTGCTGACCAGCTCAAGCACCAGTCCGGCCATGCCGTAAATACCGGCGTCGCCGCTGCTGATCAGCGCCACGTTATGCCCGGCCTGCGCCAGCTCAATCGCCGCCTGGCAGCGCTCAATCTCTTTGCACATCCCGGTTTTGATCACCTGCTTATCGCCGGTAAAGGCATTCACCAGGTGCGTGTAGGTTTTATAGCCAACGACGATTTCCGCCGCCTGCAGCGCTTCAATGGCTTCCATGGTCATCATGGACTGCGAGCCAGGGCCGATTCCGATTACGCTTAACATCAGTGTGAAACTCCCAAAGTGATAGTGACGCCCTGTTCGCGCAGGGTTTCGCCCAACAGTTGCCCATGGCTCAGCAGCCAGGCCGCCGGGCCGGATACGCTCCCCACGCCGACGGTTTTTCTGACGAACGATGAGGCGGGAAAATGGTGCTCATGCTCGCGCAGCGCATCAGCGGGAAAGGTTTCGAACGGTACGCGACAGCAGGAGGCCAGCTGAATCAGCCCCTGCTCGTGCTTCTTCAGCGTCACGCTGCCGATGGCTTTCAGCGCCAGCGGATCCAGGCGCTGCGCCTCAAGCTGGCGCGCCAGCAGCGCTGCTAACAGCGGGAATGGCGTATCGCGACGGCAGCCAATTCCGGCGACCACCCGCTGCGGCACCAGCTTCCAGTGCGGCACGGCGATGGCCGGCAGCTCGTTGCGCAGCGTGACGCAGACCAGCGCGTCCAGCTCGGGAAGCTGGTGCAGATCGGTCACGGTGATAAATCCCCGCCGGTCGCAGCGGCTGACGTCTTCATCCAGTTCGTCGTCCCACCACAGGCCGACGCGCTGCTGGCTGACCAGCATCTGGTTGACGGTTTTCACCGCCGCGCGGAAGTCGCTCATCCGGGCATTAAGCTGGAATGCCAGGGTATCCAGCGCCGCCATCTCGTTGACGTCGGTGGCGGTGGTGATCACCGGGTCGGCGCCGAGCATCCCTGCCAGATAGCGGCTGAGGGCATTCGCGCCCCCCGCGTGGCCGGAAAGCAGGCTAATAACGTGCTGGCCGCGCTCGTCAATCACCACCACCGCCGGGTCGCTGAACTTGTCATTCACCAGCGGGGCCAGCACGCGTACCGCGATCCCGGTGGCGCCGATGAAAATCAGCGCCGAATAGCTGCTGAAGGCCTCGCGCGCGGCGCTGGCAAAACCGTTTTCAAAGGGGAGAAACCCCTCTTCCAGCAGCTTCTCGCTGGTAAAGCAGGTTAACGGCAGCATCGCCGCCAGCCGTTTCGCCAGCCGCACGCCGCCAGGGGTCAGGCAGAAAAGCGCGATTGATTCAGGCTTTACGGTATTCATGGCTAAAGTCCGCCGCGTAGAGTTTTGAGTAGTGATACTCAGAGCCCAGGAAATTCCCGACCAGAATGAGCGCCGTTTTGCGGATCCCCGCCTCGCGCACCTTGTCGCCGATATCCGCCAGGGTACCGCGTACGGTCTGGCTTTCCGGCCAGGTCGCTTTGTAGATCACCGCCACCGGCGTGGTTGCCGGGTAGCCGCCTTCCATCAGGCGCTCCGCCACCCGGTGAATGCGCTGTACGGAAAGGTAAATCGCCATCGAGGTCTGGTGGCTGGCAAACGACTCAAGCTGCTCGCGCTCCGGCACCGGCGTGCGCCCTTCGAGGCGGGTAATAATCAGGCTCTGGGAGACTTCCGGGACGGTGTATTCGACGCCAAGCTCCGCCGCGGCGCCCAGAAACGCGCTGACGCCCGGCACCACCTGCCAGTCGATGCCGCGTTTGGTCAGCTCTTCGCCCTGCTCGCGGACCGAGCCGTACAGCGACACGTCCCCGGTCTGTAAACGCACCACCGTTTTCCCGGCTTTAACGCCGGCTTCCATCAGGTCGAGAATTTGCGCCAGATGCAGTTCGGCGCTGTCGTGACACTCGGCGCCGGGCGGACAGTACTCCAGCAGCGCGGTGTTTATCAGCGACCCGGCGTAGATCACCACCTGGGCCTGCTGGAGCAAGCGGTAGCCCTTGAGGGTAATCAGCTCACGGTCGCCCGGCCCTGCTCCAACGAACCACACACAACGGGGGTCAAATGTCTCAGCCATGGTTTTCTTCCTTCTGACAGGCGATAACAAAAACGGGATTATTCGGTTTGAAATAGTGGCCGCTGCCCAGCGCGGTCAGCGATGAAACGTTCAGCTGCAGGCAATCAATCTGCGTAATTCCCCGCTGCCGCAGATAGTCGAGAGCGGCGTTCAGGTTCTCCTGCAGGATAAAGGTCATCACCAGGCGACCGCCGGGGTAGAGCTGCTGCCACGACCAGTCAATGAGCTCGTCGAGGCGGCCGCCGCTGCCGCCCATAAAAATGGCGTCGGCCCGCTCGGTGATCACCATCGGCGCTTCGCCGGGCAGGATCTCAATGTTGCCGCAGGCGAAATGCTGGCGGTTTTCGTCCAGCAGCTGCAGGGCCGCGGGATTGCGTTCGACCGCCGTTACCTGCAGCGAGGGGTACTGCAGCGCCGCCTCAATCGACACGCTGCCGGTACCGGCGCCGATATCAATCAGGTGGCTTGCCCGGTGTAGCTCAAGTTTGGCCAGCGCCAGCGCGCGAACCGCCTCTTTGGTCATCGGCACCTTCTCGCCGCGCAGAAAAAGCTCATCTTTCATCGAGGATCACCACCGCGTTCATCTCATATTCGCCGTCGACCTCACTGACCGGTAGCCAGCGGATCCGCTCGTTATCCATCGCCAGATTTTCGCCAATCACCATCCAGCGATACCCTTTACCCCGCGCCGCCAGCTGGGCGGCGATTTCCCGCGGCCCGCAGCGCCCGTCGGTCACCATCGCCACCTTGCGCTGGCGAGCCAGCTCATCAAAACAGACGTCCCGCCCGTGGCTGCTGGTCAGCCAGATATCGTTCATATCGATACCGGCCTTCGCGCAGAGATACTGCACCGCGCTGATGCCGGGGATAATGCGCACGCGCTCAATGCCAAAGTGGGCTATCAGCCGCGTACCGATGCCGTAAAACAGCGGGTCGCCGGAGGCCAGCACCACCACCTTCTGCGCTTCGCGTTCGCCGAGCCATACCAGCAGTTCGGCAATATTGGCGCCCAGCGCAAACCGTTCGCCGTCAAACTCAGGGAACTGCTGTAAATGCCGCTTGCCGCCCACCAGCGCGTCCGCGCTGGCGACCGCGTCCCGCGCCGCCGGCGTCATCAGATGCAGGCCTGACGGGCCCATGCCGACGACCGTTAACATGCCATCTCCCGCGCAATCTCGGCGATCGGGCGATTGCTGCCGAGGACCTTGTTATCAAAGGAGAACATGATGGCGTCGCAGACGGGCGGCGTTTTGGTAAAGCGCAGCATCTGCATCACCCGCAGGCAGATGCGTTCGGCAAGATGGTGATAGATATGCTGAAAACCGTACGCGTCGATGTGCTCCATCGCCGCTTCGGTGGTATCGCATTCGCTCACCAGCTGCAGCAGCGCCAGCGGCGCGCCCAGCAGCGCCAGATGCGCGACCAGGGTTTCCATCCGCGCATCGGCGATATGGCTGTGGGTGTGGAAGATCCCGGCGGCGACTTTAATCAGCTTGCCGGGATGGCCAATCAGCACGATCTGGCGGAACCCGAGGCGCACGGCCTCTTCAATCATGTAGCCGACGAAGTTGCTCATGGTGACCACCACCTGCGCATCAATGCCCATCTGCTCGCGTACAAAGCGCTCGCCGTGGTTGCCTGGCACCAGCACTACCCGCTCCAGCCCCGCCGCGCGCTTAATTTCCAGCTCCAGCGATAGCGAACGCTTCCAGCTCTCCTCCGACATCGGCGTCACAATACCGGTGGTGCCGATAATCGAGATGCCGCCCAGGATCCCCAGCCGCGAGTTATAGGTTTTCTGCGCCCGCGCCTCGCCTTCCGGGGCGAAAATCTCTACCGTCGCCCCGCGCAACGGGCCAATCGCCTCGCGCACCGCCGACTCGATGGTGTGGCGCGGGGTGCGGTTAATCGCCGGGCTGCCGATGGGCAGGCCGATCCCTTTGCGGGTGACCGTGCCGACGCCTTCGCCGCCGCGCAGGGTAATCTCGCCGGAATCGTCGAGCGTCACGCGGGCGAAAATCAGCATCCCGTGGGTGGCGTCAACATCATCGCCGCCGTCTTTACGGATGGCGGCGATCGCCTGCTGCCCTTCAACGTGCGGCGACTCGACGTTAAGGCACAGAGTGACGCCGGAAGGGGTGACAATGGAGACCTGATGAATCAGATGCTGACGCATCACCATCAGCGCCGCGACCTTTGCTGCCGCCGTGGCGCAGGATCCGGTGGTATAGCCTTTGCGCAGCGCCTTGCCGTTGTGCCATACCGGGGCGTCAAAGGATTGCTCGCTCATCGCGCCCCCTGTAAGTGGTACAAAATGGCGTTGACGATGGCGGCGGCGACGTTGCTGCCGCCTTTACGACCCAGCGCGGCGATGCCCGGCAGGCCGCTCTGCGTCAGGGCCTCTTTCGACTCCGCCGCGCCGACGAAACCGACCGGCACGCCAATCACGCCGTTGACCGCGACGTCATGCTCCAGCAGACGAAACAGCGCAGTGGGCGCATTGCCGAAAACAAACACCTTCTCGCCCTCTTCGGCGACCGCGATATCAACCGCCGCCATCGAGCGGGTCATCCCCTGCGCTTTGGCCTCCGCCACCACCCGCGGATCGCTGATATAGCAGCGGCACTCGCCGCCGAATTTCGCCAGCAGGGTTTTATTGATCCCGGACAGGGCCATGGTGGTATCGGTATAAAGCGTGCAGGGCTGGCTCAGGGCGGCGCTCAAGCGCGGAAGCACGTCGGGCGAAAACCACAGGATATCCAGCCAGTCAAAATCAGCGGTGGTGTGGATCACCCGCTTGATAATGGCTTCGTGCAGCGGGCTGGCAAAGCGGTAGTCCGGGCGGGTCTGCGCAATAATGTCGCCAATAATGTCGAAGCTTTTCGCCTCAATCGCCTGCGGTTGCTGGATATAGTGCATTCATTTGTCCTCAGGCAGCGCCGACCAGCCAGTACCGGACCGCCATAAACAGCGCCAGCGCCAGGGTCGAAGACACCCACATCAGTCGAATCGTTCGGGAAATATCGTCTACGGAAATATCGCGCGTCGCGTCGCCGATCCACGGCTTCTCCACGCGCTGTCCAAAGTAATCGTTAGGGCCGCCAAGCCGGATGCCGAGCGCCCCGGCGACCGCCGCTTCCGACCAGCCGCAGTTCGGGCTGCTGTGGTTGTAGCGGTCGCGCCAGCCGATGCGCAGCGCGCGGCCGCCCGCTTCACCGCAGAGGAGAGCGGCGAGGCTGATAAGCAGCCAGCTCAGGCGGGCGGGGATAAAGTTGGCGACATCATCGAGGCGGGCGCTGACCATGCCGATGGCCCGATATTTTTCGTGCTTATAGCCGACCATCGAATCCAGGGTGTTGACCGCTTTATAGGCCATCGCCAGCGGCGCGCCGCCCAGCAGCAGAAAGAAGAGCGGCGCGATAATGCCGTCGACGGTGTTCTCTGCGACGGTTTCCACCACCGCGCGATTAATCTGCTGCGGCGCAAGCTGCAACGTGTCGCGCCCGACGATCCACGACAGCTTGATACGGCTCTCCGCCAGATCCCCCGCGCGCAGCGGGCGCTCGACGTCCCGCGCCGACTGCGCCAGGCAGCGTCCGGCCAGCACGGTGAAAATCATCCATACCTCAACCAGCCAGCCAAGCCACGGATGAATCGTCCGCGCCAGCGTCAGCACGCCCCAGCAGACGCTCCACGTTAGCCCGACCACCACCAGCCACATCACGGCGCCGCCGACGCGCAGGGCGACATCGCTGCGGCAATAGCGGCGCACGCCGCGCTGAACGGCGGCGATCAGGTTGCCTATCCAGCGCACCGGATGCGGCCAGCTCTGCGGATCGCCGATGATAAAATCGAGGAGCCAGGCAACGCCCCATGCCAGCAGCGTCATAGCGCGCTCCTTGCCGCAGCCAGCCAGTGGTTGAGCATGATGGGACGCTGCGCAAAGTGCAGGTGCAGATAGCTGGCGAACGTGTTGCCCACCTGCCAGCCGCCCGACCACTGCTGAAGGGTCATACCGTCGCGGACTTTACGGCAGGCCAGGACCGCCGGGATCTCAGGGGTAAAATCCGAGTAGTGAAACTCATGCCCGCGCAGGGTTTCGCCGGGCGCCGCCAGCAGCGTTTGCCGCATCGCCCGCGCCTCGCAGTAGCCAAAGCGGGTAAGCCGTTTGCCCATCTTGCTGTGGCCGGGAATCAGATTGGCCATCGGATAGATGTCGCCGCTGGCGTCTTCAAGGGTGCTGCCGAGATACATCAAACCGCCGCACTCGGCGTAAATCGCCACCCCGCGCCGGTGCGCCTCCCGCAGCTGCGCCAGCATCGACGTATTGGCCGCCAGCCCGGCGGCATGAATTTCCGGATAGCCGCCGCCGAGCCAAATCATCTGGCACGGCGGAAGCTCGCTATCGCGCAGCGGACTGAAGCGCACGATATTCACCCCGCAGCGTTCAAGCAGCGTAAGGTTATCCGGGTAGTAAAAGTTGAAGGCTTCGTCGTCGGCCAGCGCCAGCGTCAGGCCCGCGCCGGCGTCGGGCGACGGCAGCGGGGGCCACTCCCCGGCGGGTAGGGCGGTGAGCTGGCTAAGAGCCAGGAGCCGTTCAATATCCAGCGTTTGCGCCAGCGTTTGGGCAAAATCGCGCCACGGCTGCTGATTGACCAGCGACTCGCGGGCGGTGACCAGCCCCAGATGGCGTTCGGGTAACGCCACCCCTTCCACGCGCGGTACGTAGCCGAGCACCGGCAGCCCGCAATAGCGTTCAATGGCGCCTTTGAGAAGCTGATAATGGGATTCGCTGTTGACGCGATTGACGATAACGCCGGCGATATTCAGGCTGGGGTCGAAGTGTTGAAATCCCATCACCGTGGCGGCGATAGAGGTGGAAACCGCTTTGCCATCTACCAGCAAAATGACCGGACAGCCGAGCTGTTTAGCCATCGCGGCGGTGCTGCAGTAGCCAGGGTCGGTACCGAAGCCGTCATACAGCCCCATCACGCCCTCAATGACCGCGATATCCGCCCGCTGCATCCGTTCGCAAAACAGCGCATTGAGCACCGGTTCCGGGAGCATAAAGCTGTCGAGGTTGCGGGAAGCGACGCCGCTGACGGCGGTGTGCCAGCCGGTATCGAGGTAGTCCGGGCCGACTTTGCAGGGCTGAACCCGCATACCGCGCTGCTTCAACAGGCTGAGCAGACCAAGCGTAACGGTGGTTTTACCACAACCGCTGCCGGTACCTGCGAGAATAAATGCGTGCTGCCTGGCTGCCATACCCCGATCCTGTGCCGGGTGGTAGGGCTGCGTGCATTCCCAGTCTTTCGACTGTACGCATCTGAGCAACCCACTTCCCACCGAAGTTGTTGATTATTACCGACAGGCAGGTCTTCTGGCTTAGCGTCGTCCTCTCCCATCCTTCCCAATCCGGTAAGCAGATCAGTGGTCATACCCGTCATACTTCACGTTGTATGTGCGTTGGCTTTACTTGTTCACCCCAGTCACTTACCTGTGTAAGCTCCTGGGGATTCACTCGCTTGCCGCCTTCCTACAACGCGAATTATTTAGCGTATATATGGGTTCGTCAGCATCACAGCAGCGGGGGCTGCGGGGGATTCACACCCCCTTCCCTGGCGCCTGTCGGTTTAGTCCGTCATGATTCGAGCGGGACTGCCCGGCTCGCATGATTTCCGGAATATCTTACGGAAGCTGGATGGCTCCCGTCGTGTTTAATTTTTAATTACCAAGGCCGTTTCATTACGCCGATGGCGCGCTGAAAGCCATTTCGGATATCACTCTATCCCATCAAATAAATAAAAACTGGTGCAGCTTATCGTTCTCTCATTATTATTTTGTTGCGCTATGACAATTTATTGCTCTGAATGAGATATTTTCATTTTAGAATGAGCCAGATACAAGGGCATATCAAAAATCGGCAATAACAAAATATTGTCATTTAAAATGACTCAGTTTGTGATCTGGCGTTAATTTGCTGGCGATAGGCCTGCGGAGTGACCTGATAAGCCTGGCGAAAAACTTTGCAAAAATAGCTGGTTTGCGAAAATCCTAAATTCCGCGCAATGCTGGCGATGCTCCAGTCGCTGTGGCAAAGCAGCTCTTTGGCGCTCACCATCCGCTGATGGTTCACCCACGCGTTAAAACCGATACCCTGATATTTTTTAAATAACTTACTGAAGTAATAGGGGCTGAGATAAACGTGGGCGGCGACGTCTTCCAGGCGAAGCTCGTCGGATAAATGGGCGTCAATGTAGCGCAGCGCTTTCTTCATTTTGCTGTCGTGAGGGCTGGCGACCCGGCTGGCGCGCGCGGGTTCCGGCTGCTGGGGATTATCTTTAATCACCACAAAGTTGAGCTGCTTTTTCAGGCAGTTCTCGACGATCAGCTTCAGTAAATCCGCGGAGGCAATCACTCTGGAGTAGTCCATCTCCGGCACGTCGCGGAACGCGTTGAGCAGCTCGGGGTCCGCCTGCCAGCCGTCGTCCACGTTGAGGATATCCACCAGTTCTACATCGTTGCTTAAGCGCACCTGCCCGCATAGCACGAAGCCCACAAGGTGCCCGGCGATAACCAGAGGAATGGAAAAATCGGTTAACCCGGCGTGGCAGCGGTAGATACAGAGCTGATCGGTTTTTGACGCCTCGAGGCCGCCGCAGCGGTCGCTCATCCGGCAGCGGGTGCTGTGCTGAGGGTGCTGGCGCATCAGTTGGCAGAAAGGAGTGAAGTTAAACAGTTCAGATATTTCATCACCGTGAATATTGACAACCACAACCGCCAGACTGGTGGCCTGCGCAAAATCCTGTGCGATTTTATTAATGAGTTCTGAGTTCAGTGTGCTCGCAGAAATCATGATAAAACCTCTCAGTTAATTTTTTGTTATAAATAAAACATTTCTTTAATATTCACTTCCTTTCATCATCATTTACCGCCAACGATAAAAGAATATTACGATAGCAAAAGTCTCCCATCCGTGGGAGACGTTTTTGGCCAGTTCGTGATACCGGTTCATGAAAATTTTTCGCTATTTCAGCGGATGCATTAATCCTCTAATTTACAGGTATTACACGGTAAGTTATTTCCTATCAGATAACGATAGATGGCCGCGCCGAGGCAGGCGCCGATCAGCGGCGCAATAATCGGCACAATAAAGTACGGAATATCCCTTCCGCCGGTCATCGCGATATCGCCCCAGCCCGCCATCCACGTAAACAGCTTCGGCCCAAAATCACGCGCCGGATTCATCGCAAAGCCGGTCAGCGGCCCGGTTGACGCGCCAATCACCGCCACCAGCAGGCCAATCAGCAGCGGGGCCAGCGGCCCTTTCGGCACGCCGTTGCCGTCGTCGGTCAGCGCCATAATCATCCCCATCAGCATGGAGGTGATCACCACTTCGACCAGCGCCGCGTGCCAGATGCTCAGCGAGGCCGCCGGGTAGGTGCTGAAAATACTCGCCAGCTGCAGGCTCTCAACGCTGCCGCGAGCGATATGGTGGGCGGATTCAAACTCGGTAAACATAGTGCTGTACAGCACATAGGCCAGCACCGCGCCGCCGAAGGCGCCCGCGACCTGGGAGACAATATAGGGGAAGACTTTTCGCCCGGGAAAACAGGCAAATAGCCATAACGCAACGGTCACCGCCGGGTTGAGATGGCCGCCGGATATTCCCGACGTCAGATAGACGGCAAGCGAGATCCCCAGACCCCAGATAATACATATCTCCCACAGTCCGAGGCTGGCGCCCGCTACCTTTAACGCGCTCAGGCAGCCAATGCCGAAAAACAAAAACAGCCCGGTGCCCAGAAACTCGGCGGTACATTGCGCTTTTAACGAATCATTCATGGTGACACCTTCTTAGCAGAGTTCGTGTCCTGACCAGCCAACCTCCTGCTGGCAGTAGAGTACAACGGGCACCACTATATGAACTCCGCTCCGCAAATTGTTGGCAACCTGCTGACGGCGGCCCCGGAAAATTCGGGCATCAATAACAAATTATTGTCATTGAATAACTCAGAATAGCATTGCTCACGCGCGGATTTCGTAATTACGCCATCGTCATGACATGCAAAAATATTGCTAAAACCAACTCATCGTTTTCCAACAAACATCACAAATCAGTTTTTCTCGCATAGCAGATAAAATTAAATTCGTCATGAACAAATTTGTAAATATGGAATATACAAAACAAGATAATCACATAACCATAAATAAAAATAACAATTAAAATCAATAGATTAAACTTACATGTAGCAATTTTATATTATTCAATACCCACTATTTTTTCACCATCAAATTCAAGTCAGCCATTCTTTTTCCTCGCATCTTCTTATAGTCCCAACTATCGGAACACTCCATGCGAGGTCTTTATGCAACAAGAAGCACTAGGAATGGTAGAAACCAAAGGCTTAACCGCAGCCATAGAGGCCGCTGATGCAATGGTTAAGTCAGCCAATGTGATGTTAGTGGGCTACGAAAAGATTGGCTCCGGACTGGTGACCGTCATCGTACGCGGCGACGTTGGCGCGGTAAAAGCGGCCACCGATGCGGGAGCCGCCGCCGCACGTAACGTGGGTGAAGTGAAAGCCGTACACGTCATCCCACGCCCCCACACCGATGTAGAAAAAATCTTACCGAAGGGAATTAGCCAATGAGCAGCAATGAGCTGGTGGAACAGATCATGGCTCAGGTGATTGCCCGCGTGGCAACGCCGGAACAGCAGGCCATCCCTACTGAAAACCATCCAATACGAGAGACGGCTATGGCAGAAAAAAGCTGCAGTTTAACGGAATTTGTCGGGACCGCCATTGGCGACACCCTGGGTCTGGTTATCGCCAACGTCGATACCGCCCTGCTGGATGCGATGAAGCTTGAAAAGCGCTATCGCTCCATCGGCATTCTCGGCGCCCGCACCGGCGCTGGCCCGCACATTATGGCGGCGGACGAAGCGGTGAAAGCCACCAATACCGAAGTGGTCAGCATTGAGCTGCCGCGCGATACCAAAGGCGGAGCGGGCCACGGTTCGCTGATTATTTTGGGCGGTAACGACGTTTCCGACGTTAAGCGCGGTATCGAAGTCGCGCTGAAAGAGCTCGACCGCACCTTTGGCGATGTTTACGGCAACGAAGCCGGGCATATCGAGCTGCAGTACACCGCTCGCGCCAGCTACGCGCTGGAAAAAGCCTTCGGCGCGCCGATTGGCCGGGCCTGCGGCATCATCGTCGGCGCACCGGCCTCCGTGGGCGTGCTGATGGCCGATACCGCCCTGAAGTCAGCCAACGTGGAAGTCGTGGCCTATAGCTCTCCGGCGCACGGCACCAGCTTCAGTAACGAAGCCATTCTGGTGATTTCCGGCGACTCCGGCGCGGTCCGCCAGGCGGTCACCTCCGCGCGCGAAATCGGCAAAACCGTCCTTGCGACCCTCGGTGCTGAACCGAAAAACGATCGCCCGTCCTACATCTGATACCCACGAGGCTGATTCATGAGATCGAAAAGATTTGAAGCACTGGCGAAACGCCCTGTGAATCAGGACGGCTTCGTTAAGGAGTGGATCGAAGAAGGCTTTATCGCGATGGAAAGCCCGAACGACCCGAAACCGTCGATTAAAATCGTTAACGGCGCGGTGACCGAGCTGGACGGGAAACCGGTAAACGATTTTGACCTGATCGACCACTTTATCGCCCGCTACGGTATCAACCTGAACCGCGCCGAAGAAGTGATGGCGATGGATTCGGTCAAGCTGGCCAACATGCTGTGCGATCCGAACGTTAAACGCAGCGAAATCGTCCCGCTGACCACCGCGATGACGCCGGCGAAAATTGTCGAAGTGGTTTCGCATATGAACGTCGTCGAGATGATGATGGCGATGCAGAAAATGCGCGCCCGCCGCACCCCGTCCCAGCAGGCGCACGTCACCAACGTCAAAGATAACCCGGTACAGATTGCCGCCGACGCCGCCGAAGGGGCATGGCGCGGATTTGACGAACAGGAAACCACCGTTGCGGTAGCGCGCTATGCGCCGTTCAACGCCATCGCGCTGCTGGTGGGCTCGCAGGTAGGCCGTCCGGGCGTGCTGACGCAGTGCTCGCTGGAAGAAGCCACCGAGCTGAAGCTCGGCATGCTGGGCCACACCTGCTACGCCGAAACCATCTCCGTCTACGGCACCGAGCCGGTCTTTACCGACGGCGACGACACGCCGTGGTCGAAGGGCTTCCTCGCCTCGTCCTACGCCTCTCGCGGGCTGAAAATGCGCTTTACCTCCGGCTCAGGCTCGGAAGTGCAGATGGGTTACGCCGAAGGCAAATCCATGCTTTATCTGGAAGCGCGCTGCATCTACATCACCAAAGCCGCGGGCGTACAGGGTCTGCAAAACGGTTCCGTAAGCTGCATCGGCGTGCCGTCTGCGGTGCCTTCCGGCATTCGCGCGGTGCTGGCGGAAAACCTGATCTGTTCGTCGCTGGATCTGGAGTGCGCCTCCAGTAACGACCAGACCTTCACCCACTCCGATATGCGTCGTACCGCGCGCCTGCTGATGCAGTTCCTGCCGGGCACCGACTTTATCTCCTCCGGTTATTCCGCGGTGCCGAACTACGACAACATGTTCGCCGGCTCCAACGAAGATGCCGAAGACTTTGACGACTACAACGTCATCCAGCGCGACCTGAAGGTGGACGGCGGTTTGCGTCCGGTTCGCGAAGAGGACGTCATCGCCATCCGTAACAAAGCCGCCCGCGCGCTGCAGGCCGTGTTTGCCGGAATGGGGCTGCCGCCGATTACCGATGAAGAAGTTGAAGCCGCGACCTACGCCCACGGTTCGAAAGATATGCCGGAGCGCAACATCGTCGAAGACATCAAGTTCGCCCAGGAAATCATCAATAAAAACCGCAACGGTCTGGAAGTGGTGAAAGCGCTGGCGCAGGGCGGATTCACCGACGTGGCCCAGGACATGCTCAACATCCAGAAAGCCAAGCTGACCGGGGACTACCTGCATACCTCCGCGATTATCGTCGGCGACGGGCAGGTGCTGTCGGCCGTCAACGACGTCAACGACTATGCCGGTCCGGCAACGGGCTATCGCCTGCAGGGCGAACGCTGGGAAGAGATTAAAAACATCCCTGGCGCTCTTGATCCCAACGAGATTGATTAAGGGGTGAGAAATGGAAATTAATGAAAAATTGCTGCGCCAGATAATTGAAGACGTGCTCAGCGAGATGAAGGGCAGCGATAAACCGGTCTCGTTAAATGCGCCGGCGGCCTCCGCGGCGCCCCAGGCCACGCCGCCCGCCGGCGACGGCTTCCTGACGGAAGTGGGCGAAGCGCGTCAGGGAACCCAGCAGGACGAAGTGATTATCGCCGTCGGCCCGGCTTTCGGCCTGGCGCAGACCGTCAATATCGTCGGCATCCCGCATAAGAGCATTTTGCGCGAAGTCATTGCCGGTATTGAAGAAGAAGGCATTAAGGCGCGCGTGATTCGCTGCTTTAAATCCTCCGACGTGGCCTTCGTCGCCGTTGAAGGCAATCGCCTGAGCGGCTCCGGCATCTCTATCGGCATCCAGTCGAAAGGCACCACGGTGATCCACCAGCAGGGGCTGCCGCCGCTCTCTAACCTGGAGCTGTTCCCGCAGGCGCCGCTGCTGACCCTGGAAACCTATCGCCAGATCGGCAAAAACGCCGCCCGCTATGCGAAACGCGAATCGCCGCAGCCGGTCCCGACGCTGAATGACCAGATGGCGCGGCCGAAGTACCAGGCGAAATCGGCCATTTTGCACATTAAAGAGACCAAGTACGTGGTGACGGGCAAAAACCCGCAAGAACTGCGCGTGGCGCTTTGATAAAGGATAACTCCATGAATACCGACGCAATTGAATCGATGGTACGCGACGTATTGAGCCGCATGAACAGCCTGCAGGGCGAGGCGCCTGCGGCGGCTCCGGCGGCTGGCGGCGCGTCCCGTAGCGCCAGGGTCAGCGACTACCCGCTGGCGAACAAGCACCCGGAATGGGTGAAAACCGCCACCAATAAAACGCTGGACGACTTTACGCTGGAAAACGTGCTGAGCAATAAAGTCACCGCCCAGGATATGCGTATTACCCCGGAAACCCTGCGCTTACAGGCCTCTATTGCCAAAGACGCGGGCCGCGACCGGCTGGCGATGAACTTCGAGCGCGCCGCCGAGCTGACCGCGGTACCGGACGATCGCATTCTTGAAATCTACAACGCCCTCCGCCCCTATCGCTCGACGAAAGAGGAGCTGCTGGCGATCGCCGACGATCTCGAAAGCCGCTATCAGGCGAAGATTTGCGCCGCTTTCGTTCGCGAAGCGGCCACGCTGTACGTCGAGCGTAAAAAACTCAAAGGCGACGATTAATTACAGGGGCATGTGATGCGATATATAGCTGGCATTGATATCGGCAACTCATCGACGGAAGTCGCCCTGGCGACCCTGGATGAGGCTGGCACGCTGACGATAACCCACAGCGCGCTGGCGGAAACAACCGGAATCAAAGGCACGTTGCGTAACGTGTTCGGGATTCAGGAGGCGCTCGCCCTCGTCGCCAGAGGCGCCGGGATCGCCGTCAGCGATATTTCGCTCATCCGCATCAACGAAGCGACGCCGGTGATTGGCGATGTGGCGATGGAAACCATTACCGAAACCATCATCACCGAATCGACCATGATCGGCCATAACCCGAAAACGCCCGGCGGCGCGGGGCTTGGCACAGGCATCACCATTACGCCGCAGGAGCTGCTAACCCGCCCGGCGGACGCGCCCTATATCCTGGTGGTATCGTCGGCGTTCGATTTTGCCGATATCGCCAGCGTGATTAACGCTTCCCTGCGCGCCGGGTATCAGATTACCGGCGTCATTTTACAGCGTGACGATGGCGTGCTGGTCAGCAACCGGCTGGAAAAACCGCTGCCGATCGTTGACGAAGTGCTGTACATCGACCGCATTCCGCTGGGGATGCTGGCGGCGATTGAGGTCGCCGTTCCGGGGAAGGTCATCGAAACCCTCTCTAACCCTTACGGCATCGCCACCGTCTTTAACCTCAGCCCCGAGGAGACGAAGAACATCGTCCCGATGGCCCGGGCGCTGATTGGCAACCGTTCCGCCGTGGTGGTCAAAACGCCATCCGGCGACGTCAAAGCGCGCGCGATACCCGCCGGTAATCTTGAGCTGCTGGCCCAGGGCCGTAGCGTGCGCGTGGATGTGGCCGCCGGCGCCGAAGCCATCATGAAAGCGGTCGACGGCTGCGGCAGGCTCGATAACGTCACCGGCGAGTCCGGCACCAATATCGGCGGCATGCTGGAACACGTGCGCCAGACCATGGCCGAGCTGACCAACAAGCCGAGCAGCGAAATATTTATTCAGGACCTGCTGGCCGTTGATACCTCGGTACCGGTGAGCGTTACCGGCGGTCTGGCCGGGGAGTTCTCGCTGGAGCAGGCCGTGGGCATCGCCTCGATGGTGAAATCGGATCGCCTGCAGATGGCAATGATCGCCCGCGAAATCGAGCAGAAGCTCAATATCGACGTGCAGATCGGCGGCGCCGAGGCCGAAGCCGCCATCCTGGGGGCGCTGACCACGCCGGGCACCACCCGACCGCTGGCGATCCTCGACCTCGGCGCGGGCTCCACCGATGCCTCCATCATCAACCCCAAAGGCGACATCATCGCCACCCACCTCGCCGGCGCAGGCGACATGGTGACGATGATTATTGCCCGCGAGCTGGGGCTGGAAGACCGCTATCTGGCGGAAGAGATCAAGAAGTACCCGCTGGCCAAGGTGGAAAGTCTGTTCCATTTACGCCACGAGGACGGCAGCGTGCAGTTCTTCTCCACGCCGCTGCCGCCCGCCGTGTTCGCCCGCGTCTGCGTGGTGAAAGCGGACGAACTGGTGCCGCTGCCCGGCGATTTAGCGCTGGAAAAAGTGCGCGCCATTCGCCGCAGCGCCAAAGAGCGGGTCTTTGTCACCAACGCCCTGCGCGCGCTGCGTCAGGTCAGCCCCACCGGCAACATTCGCGATATTCCGTTCGTGGTGCTGGTCGGCGGTTCGTCGCTGGATTTCGAAGTCCCGCAGCTGGTCACCGATGCGCTGGCGCACTACCGCCTGGTTGCCGGACGGGGAAACATTCGCGGCAGCGAGGGCCCCCGAAACGCGGTGGCCACCGGCCTGATTCTCTCCTGGCATAAGGAGTTTGCGCATGAACGGTAATCACAGCGCCCCGGCCATCGCGATCGCCGTCATCGACGGCTGCGACGGCCTGTGGCGCGAAGTGCTGCTGGGTATCGAAGAGGAAGGTATCCCTTTCCGGCTCCAGCATCACCCGGCCGGAGAGGTCGTGGACAGCGCCTGGCAGGCGGCGCGCAGCTCGCCGCTGCTGGTGGGCATCGCCTGCGACCGCCATACGCTGGTCGTGCACTACAAGAATTTATCCGCATCGGCGCCGCTTTTTACGCTGATGCATCATCAGGACAGTCAGGCCCATCGCAACACCGGTAATAACGCGGCACGGCTGGTCAAAGGGATCCCTTTCCGGGATCTGAATAGCGAAGCAACAGGAGAACAGCAGGATGAATAACGCACTGGGACTGGTTGAAACAAAAGGGTTAGTGGGCGCCATTGAGGCCGCCGATGCGATGGTGAAATCCGCCAACGTGCAGCTGGTCGGCTACGAAAAAATTGGCTCGGGCCTCGTCACCGTAATGGTGCGCGGCGACGTCGGCGCGGTCAAAGCGGCGGTAGACGCGGGCAGCGCGGCGGCGAGCGCGGTGGGCGAAGTGAAATCCTGCCACGTGATCCCGCGTCCGCACAGCGACGTTGAGGCCATTTTACCGAAATCAGCCTGATTGATGGCGAATAAGGAGCACCGCGTGAAGCAATCACTGGGATTACTTGAAGTTTGTGGTCTGGCACTGGCTATCAGCTGCGCCGATATCATGGCGAAATCCGCTTCTATCACGCTGGTCGCCCTCGAAAAGACCAATGGTTCAGGCTGGACGGTGATTAAAATTACCGGTGATGTGGCCTCCGTGCAGGCGGCCATCACCACCGGCGCACAGTTTGCCGAGCAGCGGAACGGCCTGGTGGCCCACAAAGTCATCGCCAGGCCCGGAGAAGGGATACTGCGCGCGGAGGCTCCCCCGCCCTCCGTCATGCAACCTGAGCCTGAAGCGTCAGGGACGGCAGATGTCGTTTCGCCAGCGCCAGCAGAAGAGCTTCCCCAGCAACACGGCGTGGTCAGCTGCAACCTGTGCCTCGATCCAAAATGTCCACGCCAGAAGGGTGAGCCGCGCTCGCTTTGCATTCATCCCGGCAAGCGAGGTGAAGCGTAATGGATAAACAGCTTCTGGAATCAACGGTCAGCAAAGTTCTCGACGAGATGCGGCTACGCCCCATCCCGCTGGGGGTTTCAAATCGTCATATTCACCTGTCGGCGGCGGATTACGAACGCCTGTTCCCCGGCCATCCCATCAGCGAGAAAAAGGCGCTGCTGCAGCCGGGACAGTACGCCGCGGAGCAAACCGTCACCCTGGTGGGGCCGAAGGGGCAGCTTAAAAATGTGCGCCTGCTCGGTCCGCTGCGCTCGGTAAGCCAGGTGGAAATCTCGCGTACCGATGCCCGAACCCTGGGGGTTGCGGCGCCGCTGAGGATGTCCGGCGATCTGAAAGGGACACCGGGCATCCGCCTGGTCAGCCCTTTTGGCGAGCTGGAGCTGGCGTCAGGGGTTATCGTCGCGCAGCGGCATATTCATATGTCGCCGCTCGATGCGCTGATCCTGCGGGTCGCCCACGGCGACAGAGTTTCGGTGGCCATTGAAGGCGACGCGCGCGGGCTGATCTTCAACAACGTGGCGGTTCGCGTTTCGCCGGATATGCGCCTCGAAATGCACATCGATACCGATGAAGCCAACGCCGCCGGCGCCGATAACCCGCAGGTCTTTGCCCGGCTGGTAGGCCCGCAATGAACGGCGAAGTTCTGCAGCGCATCGTGGAGGAGATTGTCTCCCGGCTGCAGCGTCGCGCCCATAGCACGGCGACGCTGAGCGTGGCGCAATTGCGCGATGCCGACTGCCGGAGCCTGTTCTGCCAGCACGCGTCGCTGCGCATTCTGCTCGTTGACCTGCCGCTGCTGGGCCAGCTGACGGAGGCGGAAACCGACGATCCCGCGGCCCGCAACATTCACGACGCGCTGGCTTTTGGCCTCCGCGTACAGCTCACCCTGCACCGCCAGCTGCTGCCGGTTATCCCGGTTAAAAAACTGGCCCGCCTGCCGGTGAACTTCACCGACGAGCGCGGAGTGCCGCTGATCCTGCACGCGGGTTCGGTGCTGAGCTATCGCGACGTCGCGCCGCTGGGCCAGGGGCGCCTGGTTATCCACCGCAAATGCCTCGTGACCGCGCTGGCGCGCGACGCGGCGCAGGCGCGGAATATTGAACTCATTAAGCAGGAGTAAATCATGCATCTGGCACGAGTCACGGGCGCGGTTGTCTCCACGCAAAAATCGCCTTCCCTGGTCGGCAAAAAGCTGCTGCTGGTGCGGCGGGTCAGCGCGGATGGCGAGCTCCCCGCCTCGCCGACCTCCGGCGATGAAGTCGCCGTGGATTCCGTCGGCGCGGGGGTTGGCGAGCTGGTGCTGCTCAGCGGCGGTTCCAGCGCCAGGCACGTTTTTTCCGGGCCAAACGAGGCCATCGACCTCGCCGTTGTCGGCATTGTCGATACGCTTTCACGTTAAGGAGCGACTATGGCGATTTATACCCGAACGGGCGACGCTGGCACCACCTCACTCTTTACCGGCCAGCGGGTGAGCAAAACCCACCCGCGGGTTGAAGCCTACGGCACGCTGGATGAACTGAACGCCGCGCTGAGCCTGTGCGCCTGCTCCGCCGCGGATGAACACCACCGCGCCCTGCTCGAAGCTATCCAGCAGCAAATTTTCTGGTTTAGCGCAGAACTGGCCAGCGACAGCGAACGGCCGTCGCCGAAACAGCGCTACATCAGCAGCGAAGAGATTTCCGCTCTGGAAGCCGCTATCGATCGGGCCATGGCCCGCGTCGAACCGCTGCACAGCTTTATTTTACCCGGCCGCTGCGAAGCCGCGAGCCGCCTGCATTTTGCCCGCACGCTGGCCCGCCGGGCCGAACGCCGGCTGGTTGAGCTGGCGGCGGAAGTCACCGTGCGCCAGGTGCTGATGCGCTACATCAATCGCTTATCAGACTGCCTGTACGCCCTGGCGCGCGCGGAAGATAGCGATGCTCACCAGAACAACATCATCCGCGAAGTGAGCCGGCGCTATCTGGCCGCCAGCCAGCCGAGCCGCAGCAAGGAGACGACGCCCGTGGCCCTTTCATTCCACGATCTGCACCAGCTTACCCGCGCCGCCGTTGAGCGCGCGCAGCAGCTACAGGTGCCGGTGGTGATCAGCATCGTTGACGCGCACGGCACCGAAACCGTGACCTGGCGGATGCCGGACGCTCTGCTGGTCAGCAGCGAGCTGGCGCCGAAAAAGGCCTGGACCGCGGTGGCGATGAAAACGGCGACCCATGAGCTGAGCGACGCCGTTCAGCCGGGCGCCGCGCTTTATGGCCTCGAAACGCATTTACAGGGAAAAGTGGTCACCTTTGGCGGCGGTTACGCCCTGTGGCGCGACGGCTTATTAATCGGGGGTCTTGGCATCAGCGGCGGCAGCGTTGAGCAGGACATGGACATAGCACTGGCCGCCATCGCGGCCATTAACGTGGGAACTCATCAATGAATACTTCCGAACTCGAAACCCTTATTCGCACCATTCTTAGCGAACAGTTAACCCCAGGGCAAACGCCGGACCAGCCGCAGGGCAAAGGGATTTTTCAGTCCGTCAGCGAGGCTATCGACGCCGCGCACCAGGCGTTCTTACGTTATCAGCAGTGCCCGCTGAAAACCCGCAGCGCCATCATCAGCGCAATCCGTCAGGAGCTGACGCCGCACCTGGCCGCGCTGGCGGAAGAGAGCGCCAATGAAACGGGGATGGGCAACAAAGAAGATAAACTCCTGAAAAACAAGGCTGCGCTGGACAACACGCCGGGCGTGGAAGATCTCACCACCACCGCGCTGACCGGCGACGGCGGCATGGTGCTGTTTGAGTATTCGCCGTTTGGCGTTATCGGGTCGGTCGCGCCGAGCACCAACCCGACGGAGACCATCATCAACAACAGCATCAGCATGCTGGCGGCGGGCAACAGCATCTATTTCAGCCCGCATCCGGGAGCAAAAAAGGTCTCTCTGAAGCTGATTAGCATGATTGAAGAGATTGCCTTCCGCTGCTGCGGCATCCGCAATCTGGTGGTTACCGTAGCAGAACCCACTTTCGAAGCCACCCAGCAGATGATGGCCCATCCGCGCATTGCGGTCCTCGCTATCACCGGCGGCCCCGGCATTGTGGCAATGGGCATGAAGAGCGGTAAGAAAGTGATCGGCGCCGGCGCGGGCAACCCGCCCTGCATCGTCGATGAAACGGCGGATCTGGTCAAAGCGGCGGAAGATATCATCAACGGCGCCTCGTTCGATTACAACCTGCCCTGCATTGCCGAGAAGAGCCTGATTGTGGTGGAGAGCGTCGCCGAACGTCTGGTGCAGCAAATGCAAACCTTCGGCGCGCTGCTGCTGAGCCCTGCCGATACCGACAAACTCCGCGCCGCCTGCCTGCCTGAAGGCCAGGCGAATAAAAAACTGGTCGGCAAAAGCCCATCGGCCATGCTGGAAGCGGCCGGGATCGCCGTTCCGGCGAAAGCGCCGCGTCTGCTGATAGCGCTGGTTAACGCCGACGATCCGTGGGTCACCAGCGAGCAGCTGATGCCGATGCTGCCGGTGGTAAAAGTCAGCGATTTCGATAGCGCGCTGGCGCTGGCGCTGAAGGTTGAAGAGGGGCTGCATCATACCGCCATTATGCACTCGCAGAACGTGTCGCGCCTGAACCTCGCGGCCCGAACCCTGCAAACCTCGATATTCGTCAAGAACGGCCCCTCTTATGCCGGGATTGGCGTCGGCGGCGAAGGCTTTACCACCTTTACTATCGCCACGCCGACCGGTGAAGGGACAACCTCGGCGCGCACCTTTGCCCGCTCCCGTCGCTGCGTGCTGACCAACGGCTTTTCCATTCGCTAACCGAGGTCGCGATGAAGACTTTCTCACTACAAACGCGGTTGTACAGCGGTCAGGGTAGCCTGGCGGTGCTCAAGCGCTTTACCCACAAGCACATCTGGATTATCTGCGATGGCTTTCTTGCGCGCTCGCCGCTGCTGGAAACCCTGCGTCAGGCGTTGCCCGCAGATAACCGCATCAGCGTCTTTAGCGAGATAACCCCGGACCCCACTATCCATACCGTGGTGCAGGGCATTGCGCAAATGCAGGCCCTGCAGCCGCAGGTGGTCATCGGCTTCGGCGGCGGCTCGGCGATGGACGCGGCGAAAGCCATCGTCTGGTTTAGCCAGCAGAGCGGCATCAATATCGAAACCTGCGTGGCGATACCAACCACCAGCGGTACCGGTTCGGAAGTGACCAGCGCCTGCGTGATTAGCGACCCGGATAAAGGCATCAAGTATCCGCTGTTCGACAATGCACTCTATCCCGATATGGCGATCCTTGACCCGGATCTGGTGGTCAGCGTGCCGCCGCAGATTACGGCCAACACCGGCATGGACGTGCTGACCCACGCGCTGGAGGCGTGGGTCTCTCCGCACGCCAGCGACTTTACCGACGCGCTGGCGGAAAAAGCCGCCAGGCTGGTGTTTCAGTATCTGCCCACGGCGGTGGAAAAAGGCGACTGCGTGGCGACGCGCGGGAAAATGCACAATGCCTCAACGCTTGCCGGGATGGCGTTCAGCCAGGCGGGGCTGGGGCTTAATCACGCCATCGCCCACCAGCTTGGCGGGCAGTTTCATCTGCCGCACGGGCTGGCCAACGCGCTGCTGTTAACCGCGGTTATCCGCTTTAACGCCGGTCATCCGCGCGCCGCAAAACGCTACGCCCGGCTGGCCAAAGCCTGCGGCTTTTGTCCGGCAGACGCCAGCGATAGTACGGCGATCAATGCGCTGATCCAGCAAATCGAACGGCTCAAGCAGCGCTGCGCGCTGCCGTCACTGGCGGTCGCGCTGAAAGAGGGACGTTCCGAGTACTCAGCGCGTATTTCGGCAATGGTGCAGGCCGCGCTGGCTGACGTGACGCTACGCACCAATCCTCGCCCGGCCAGCGCCGGGGAGATTCAGGAACTGCTGGAGGATCTGCTATGAGTACCGCCGTCAACGCTGCTGAAATGGCCTGGAGCGCCGAGGAGATCCGCGAGCGCGTGCGCGCGGCGGGCGTGGTCGGCGCGGGGGGCGCGGGGTTTCCCGCCCACGTGAAGCTGCAGGCGCAGGTAAAGATTTTTCTGGTGAACGCCGCCGAGTGCGAACCGATGCTCAAGGTCGACCAGCAGCTGATGTGGCAGCAGGCTGCGCGTCTTGTCCGCGGCGTGCAGTACGCGATGACGGCAACCGGCGCGCGCGAAGGGGTGATAGCCCTGAAAGAGAAGTACCGCCGGGCTATCGATGCGCTCACCCCGCTGCTGCCTGCCGGTATTCGCCTGCATATTCTGCCCGATGTCTATCCCGCAGGCGATGAGGTGCTGACTATCTGGCTGGCTACCGGTCGCCGGGTCGCGCCCGCCGCGCTGCCGGCCAGCGTCGGGGTCGTGGTGAATAACGTGCAAACGGTGCTCAATATTGCCCGAGCGGTTGAGCAGCAGTTTGCGGTGACCCGCCGTACGCTGACCGTTAACGGCGCGGTCGCCCGGCCGCTGACCGTCACCGTCCCCATCGGCATGTCGCTGCGCGAAGTGCTGGCGCTGGCGGGCGGCGCGACGGTCGACGACCCCGGGTTTATTAACGGCGGCCCGATGATGGGCGGCCTGATTACCTCCCTCGATAGCCCGGTAACCAAAACCACCGGCGGCCTGCTGGTGCTGCCGAAAAGCCATCCGCTTATCCAGCGGCGGATGCAGGACGAGCGCACGGTGCTTTCCGTGGCCCGTACCGTCTGCGAGCAGTGCCGACTGTGTACCGATCTCTGCCCGCGGCATCTGATCGGCCACGAACTCTCTCCGCACCTGCTGGTGCGGGCGGTGAACTTTCATCAGGCCGCTACGCCGCAGCTGCTGCTGAGCGCCCTCACCTGCTCGGAGTGCAACGTCTGCGAAAGCGTGGCCTGCCCGGTGGGGATCTCGCCGATGCGCATCAACCGCATGCTCAAACGCGAGCTGCGGGCGCAAAACCAGCGCTATGAAGGGCCGCTCTATCCGGCCGACGAAATGGCGAAATATCGCCTCGTGCCGGTGAAGCGGCTGATCGCCAAACTGGGGCTGAGCCCCTGGTATCAAGAGGCGCCGCTGGTGGAGGACGAACCGGCAGTAGAAACCGTGACGTTGCCGCTGCGCCAGCATATCGGCGCCAGCGCGGTAGCGAACGTTGCGGTGGGAGAGCGCGTTACGCGCGGGCAATGCGTTGCCGATATCCCGGCAGGCGCATTAGGCGCGCCGATTCACGCCAGCATCGACGGCGTGGTTGCGGCCATCAGCGAACAGGCCATCACGGTGGTAAGAGGTTAACCATGTCTCAGGCTATAGGAATTTTAGAACTCACCAGCATTGCCAAAGGAATGGAACTCGGCGATGCGATGCTGAAAAGCGCCAACGTCAATCTGCTGGTCAGCAAGACTATCTGCCCGGGTAAGTTTTTATTGATGCTCGGCGGGGATATCGGCGCTATCCAGCAGGCTATTGAAACCGGTGCCTCGCAGGCCGGCGAAATGCTCGTCGACAGCCTGGTGCTGGCGAATATTCACCCCAGCGTCCTTCCGGCCATCAGCGGCCTGAACAGCGTGGACAAGCGCCAGGCGGTCGGCATCGTTGAAACCTGGAGCGTTGCGGCCTGCATCAGCGCCGCCGATCGGGCGGTAAAAGGCTCAAACGTCACGCTGGTGCGGGTGCATATGGCCTTCGGCATCGGCGGTAAATGCTACATGGTGGTGGCGGGCGACGTTTCCGACGTCAACAACGCGGTCACGGTGGCCAGCGAAAGCGCGGGCGAAAAAGGGCTGCTGGTCTACCGTTCGGTGATCCCGCGCCCGCATGAAGCCATGTGGCGACAGATGGTGGAGGGATAATGGAAAGACAGCCGACCACGGATCGTATGATTCAGGAATACGTTCCCGGGAAACAGGTGACCCTCGCGCACCTGATTGCCAACCCCGGGAAAGATCTCTTTAAGAAGCTCGGCCTGCAGGATGCGGTTTCCGCCATCGGCATCCTCACCATCACGCCCAGCGAGGCGTCGATTATCGCCTGCGATATCGCCACCAAATCCGGCGCGGTGGAGATCGGTTTTCTTGACCGCTTTACCGGCGCCGTGGTGCTGACCGGCGACGTTTCCGCCGTCGAGTATGCCCTCAAGCAGGTGACGCGCACCCTGGGCGAGATGATGCAGTTTACTACCTGCTCAATAACCCGGACGTAGCGCGATGAAACGTCTGATGTTTATCGGCCCCAGCCAGTGCGGCAAAACCTCGCTGACCCAGGGCCTGCGCGGCGAAGCGCTCCATTACAAGAAAACCCAGGCGATTGAATGGTCGCCGATGGCCATCGACACGCCGGGCGAATATCTGGAGAACCGCTGCCTTTATAGCGCTCTGTTGACCAGCGCCTGCGAGGCCGACGTTATCGCTCTGGTGCTGAACGCCGACGCCCAGTGGTCGCCGTTTTCTCCGGGTTTTACCGCCCCGATGAACCGCCCGACGATTGGCCTGGTCACCAAAGCCGACCTGGCCGACCCGCAGCGGTTATCGCTCATTGAGGAGTGGCTCAGGCAGGCTGGGGCGCAGCAGATTTTTGTCACCAGCGCGCTGAATAATCTGGGTCTTGATGCCGTGCTGGATTTTCTGAATTCGAAGGAACCTCTATGTCTTACAAAATAATGGCCATTAATGCCGGCAGCTCATCGTTAAAATTCCAGCTGCTGGAGATGCCTCAGGGCGATATGCTCTGCCAGGGATTGATTGAACGTATCGGCATGGCAAACGCCCAGGTGACCCTCAAAACGCCGGCGCAAAAATGGCAGGAGACGGCGCCGATTGCCGATCATCGCGAAGCGGTCACCCTGCTGCTGGAAAAGCTCCTCGACCACCGGATTATCCAGAGTTTGCAGGATATTGACGGCGTCGGCCACCGCGTGGCGCACGGCGGAGAGCGCTTTAAAGATTCGACGCCGGTCACCGATGATACCTTAGCGGAAATCGAGCGCCTGGCGGAGCTGGCCCCGCTGCACAACCCGGTCAACGCGCTGGGCATTAACGTTTTCCGCCAGCTGCTGCCCGAAACGCCGTCGGTGGCGGTATTTGATACCGCTTTTCACCAGACGCTGGACGAGCGCGCCTTTATCTATCCGCTGCCGTGGCGCTACTACAGCGAGCTGGGCATTCGCCGCTACGGCTTCCACGGCACCAGCCATAAGTACGTCAGCGCGACGCTGGCGGAAAAGCTGGGCGTGCCGCTGAGCGCCCTGCGCGTGGTGAGCTGCCATCTCGGCAACGGCAGTAGCGTATGCGCAATCAAAGGCGGGCGCTCGGTTAATACCTCAATGGGCTTTACGCCGCAGTCCGGCGTGATGATGGGCACCCGCAGCGGCGATATCGATCCGTCGATTCTACCGTGGCTGGCGCTGCATAAGGGGCAAACGCCGGAGCAGCTTAATCAGTTGCTGAATAACGAATCCGGCCTGCTGGGGGTTTCCGGCGTGTCGCACGATTATCGCGATGTCGAGCAGGCGGCGGACAGCGGCAATCGTCGGGCGGCCCTGGCGCTCTCGCTGTTTGCCGAGCGCATCCGCGCCACCATCGGCAGCTATATTATGCAGATGGGCGGCCTGGACGCGCTGATCTTTACCGGCGGCATCGGCGAAAACTCCGCCCGCGCCAGGAGCGCCATCTGCCATAACCTGAATTTCCTCGGGCTGTCGGTCGATGAAGAGAAAAACCAGCACAACGCCACCTTTATCCAGGCCGAGAATGCGATGGTTAAAGTGGCGGTCATCAATACCAATGAAGAGCTGATGATTGCCCGCGATGTGATGCGCCTGGCGCTTCCCGAAGCGCAGACGTTAACCGTTTCAGCCTGAGCTCGCCGCCCGGCAAGTTGCGGTGAATCATGGTAATAGCGGGATCGGCATGACACTATGCGCCCTGGAAACCTGAGCAATAGGTGAATACGTGGCCGTAGCGCAATGCCCCGCCTCCTGCGGTGAACTCATCCAGGGCTGGATCCTCGGCAGCGAGAAGCTGGTCTCCTGCCCCGTTGACTGGTACAGCACCGTCGAGGTGGACTACGGTTCGCCTCGCGCGGATGAACGTCCGCTGGCGCGGGCGATGGTCGACCGGCTGCTGAGCTACTGGCGCTATCCGGCGGAGCTCGGCAAAGAGATTCGGATCGATATTTGCTCCACGATTCCGGTCGCCAAGGGGATGGCCAGCAGCACCGCGGACATTGCTGCGACGGCGGTGGCCACCGCGCATCATCTCGGCCATCCGCTGGACGAGCCCACCCTCGCCCGACTCTGCGTCTCCCTGGAGCCCACCGACAGCACCCTGTTCCGCCAGCTGACCCTGTTCGACCACAACACCGCCGCCACGCAGATTGCCTGCGGCAGCCAGCCGCAGCTCGATCTGCTGGTGCTGGAAAGCCCCGCCACTCTGCTGACCACCGATTACCACCGACTTCCCCGGCTTGAAAAACTGCACGCCCACTCCGCGTCTCTGCAACTAGCCTGGGAGAAAGTTCAGCTGGCCTGCGAGACGGATAATCCGCGGCGGATGGGAGAGGCCGCGACGCTCAGCGCCGTCGCCAGCCAGCATCTGCTGCCGAAGCCGGGGTTTGATACGCTGCGGGGGCTGGTGGAAGAGTGCGATTTATACGGTATTAACGTGGCGCACAGCGGCAGCGTGGTCGGCCTGATGCTCGACCGCAAGCGTCACGATATTGAGTATTTGCAGCGACGGCTGGGAGAGACGCGGCTTAGCGAGCTCTGGCCCCGGCAGCACCTGCTGCGCATGGTGCAGGGCGGCGTCGAGCTGCGCTAACGCTTGCGCAGCCATGCCCCGGGTTGCGGCGCTGCGCTTAGCCGGGCTACCGACCCGCAGACGGCTATGAATCCGTAGCCCGGCTAAGCGCAGCGCGAGCCGGGAAGAAGACCGCAACAAAACCTCATGCTGTGCACCTTCCCCGGAGGCGGGCTACCGGTCCGCAGACGGCTATGAACCCGTAGCCCGGCTAAGCGCAGCGCCACCGGGAAAAAGCCGCACCGATGCATTCATCCCGGCACATTCCCCGGGTTGCGGCGCTGCGCGCCTTACCCGGGCTACCGGCCCGCAGACGGCTGTAAACCCGTAGCCCGGCTAAGCGCAGCGCGAGCCGGGAAGAAGACCGCAACAAAACCTCATGCTGTGCACCTTCCCCGGAGGCGGGCTACCGGTCCGCAGACGGCTATGAACCCGTAGCCCGGCTAAGCGCAGCGCCACCGGGAAAAAGCCGCACCGATGCATTCATCCCGGCACATTCCCCGGGTTGCGGCGCTGCGCGCCTTACCCGGGCTACCGACCCGCAGACGGCTATGAACCCGTAGCCCGGCTAAGCGCAGCGCCACCGGGAAAAAGCCGCACCGATGCATTCATCCCGGCACATTCCCCGGGTTGCGGCGCTGCGCGCCTTACCCGGGCTACCGACCCGCAGACGGCTATGAACCCGTAGCCCGGCTAAGCGCAGCGCCACCGGGAAAAAGCCGCACCGATGCATTCATCCCGGCACATTCCCCGGGTTGCGGCGCTGCGCGCCTTACCCGGGCTACCGACCCGCAGACGGCTATGAACCCGTAGCCCGGCTAAGCGCAGCGCCACCGGGAAAAAGCCGCACCGATGCATTCATCCCGGCACATTCCCCGGGTTGCGGCGCTGCGCGCCTTACCCGGGCTACCGACCCGCAGACGGCTATGAACCCGTAGCCCGGCTAAGCGCAGCGCCACCGGGAAAAAG